>Ga0114968_10000741_pt1 | contig 24470 bp, 23 predicted proteins | sample M_130807_EF_Meta_FD_87020 | JGI IMG/M metagenome (GOLD analysis project Ga0114968, IMG submission 87020) | Freshwater microbial communities from Lake Montjoie, Canada to study carbon cycling - M_130807_EF_MetaG | ecosystem: Environmental > Aquatic > Freshwater > Lake | place: Lake Montjoie... | reverse complement strand
GTCAAAAAACCCAAATGGCGTTGGTGTTAGTGTGTTTGCGAAGCTTGACATTTGCTTATTCCTCTATTTTTATTTATGAACTACGCAAATTTATATTTAAATTATATTGTGTGCGTCCATCAAAAAATCAATAAGTCTTTCTAAATACTGATTTTCATTAGAAAAATTAATTGGTGCATTAGGATCGCGTGACACAATCACATTCAATTTTTCTATTGATTTTTTAATCAATTTTTTTAATTTTCTTTCTATTATTGGATCTACAACTCTATCTTTTAGATTAGATGCAAATTCGTGAAATCGAGGATTTTGTGACCAACTTTTCCATTCATCTAAGAATTTATTTGTGATTAAGTCATTGTCTATTATTGCAATTGCGGCAAATAATCCACCTACATAAGCTAAAGAAGCACGACTAGAATTTTTTAAAAAAAATAAAAGTGTTTCATCATTGTTAATAAAAATACTTTTTAATTTATTTGAATATTGAATTATTTCTTTTTCTTTTTCGTGCAAATCAAACACAGATTCTTCAATAGAAAAAATTGCATTAAAAACTGCTGATTCCATGTTTTGTGTTGATGTGTCTTTTCTAATTTCATTTGTATTATAAGATGTAATAACTGTGTATGCGCTTGGTTCAAGAGCAACGAGCTGCTCTGGTTCAAGTGGATGAATAACACCTTTGCCACCATCATATACACCTATGAATCCGAAATGTCGCAATACTTGATTAAAGCGACGACCAGGTGCTACTTTGCTGGTTGAAGACTTTAGATCAACATTTTTTATTAAAAATGCGCAAAATGAAAATAGTAAAGATGCGGAAGAGAATCTAGACTCTTGTTTAACCCAGCGCTCCCATTCTTCCAATGCTGTTTCAAAAGTGTACTCATCATTTTTAGCGCTAGAAGTCTTTTTGTTGCTATCGTCAAAGAAATTATATGCTTTCATTTGAAGAGCTTCTAAATTAATAGATTGATTACGATCTGACGCTCTTAACCATTTAGGTGAATTAAGATTATTCAACTTTACAAGATTGACATTTTCCGATTCGCCCGCAAATGGAAGACTGTTATCAATCAATGATTGATACATTTCATGTGTTAATGGATAGAAATAGACACCAAGAGGCGTATTATATTCTGATTTTGGATTTACACCAACTTTATTAAGTTGAGTCATTGTAAAAGCGTATTGAGGAAGATCATTTGGTCCATCAGGTGTTTTAGGCAAGTATTTCTTTAAATCTTCTGCTCCCCATGAAGATCTGCCAGTTTCTTTCTTGTAGCGACTCATCTCTACAATTAATTTCTTCAATAAACCAATGCTCATTGTAACCTCAATACAATTTAATTATTCAACAACTAGAAACAAAAAAGGGATTGCTCATGAGCAATCCCTTTTTGATTAGTTTTTAAAACTAAATCAGATGATGTTGAGGTCGAGGACGGTTACGGTTCCGTAGAAGTCCGAACGGACCATCTTCTTACCGTAACGGGTCATCACGCCCTTACGAGGAGTGAAATCCTCTGGAGCAAAGATGGTTGGAGTTACGATTAGTGGAACGTATGGAGCATAGACGTATCCAGTCTCAAGATAGCTTCCGCCCTTGAATCCAACAAGGATCTTGTTACGTGGGAAGTAAGGATCCTTGTAGACGGTGAAGCGGTTGCTGAGTGTACCGACCTTCTCAGCGCCGATTGAGAATGGGGCGCCAACCTGGCCTGATCCGTCGATGCTGTAGCTTGGACGGTAGTAGGTTGAAGCCTCGAGGATTGTTGCAACGTCTGGGCCGACAACGATGAAGTTTGCAGAACCGCGGAGGGTCTTGCGGTGGATCTCGTTACCAACGTCGATGATGGTCTCGGTGAGGGTCTCGTACCACTCACGGACTGTACCAGTGAAGTTAGGACCAGGAGCAGCGTTTCCGCCAATGCTGTTACGACCAACTTCTGTGCCGGAGGTTCTGTTGACAAAGCGGCCTGGAGCGCGGCTCCAGAAGTAGTTGGCGCCAGATGCGCTGACGAGAAGATCGTTAAGGATTTCACGATCAAGCTCGAGTGCGATTGTCTCGGAAAGGATCTGGGTGAGCTCAACCTCAGCATCAATGCTGTGGTAAGCGTTAAGATCCTGTGCGAGCTCTGGTGACCAGCGAGCGCGGAGCTTGCGGGTTGTTGCTGTAACAGCGATTGACTCAATCTTGATGTCAATCTCAGGAATGACTGGCGATGGTGATACACCAAAGTTTGACTCAAACACTGGGATTGTTACAGTTGAACCAGTTGAGCTCTCAACATCAAGAGCTGCGCTCTGTGGGTAGCTGAGTGACATTGCGCTGGCGGCGTCGGTGGTCATTGTTCCTGTAAGAACAACAAGGAGGTGAGTACCTGAAAGAACTGATGGGGTAAAGGTCTTTGCAGTATTATCCCAACTACCAATCTGGTTCAAACGACGAAGGTTGAGAACGCCAGTTCCACCCTGGAAGCTCTCACCCCAGGCTGCAGCATTGGCATATGTTGTTGTTGGGAAGAGACCAAAGGTCTTTGCAAGGCTCTGATCAGCTGAGCTTGAGATTGCGCCAAGAGCAACAATACCAAACTTGAACTGTGCAGTCGCAGCACCAGCTGTTCCATCCTCAATAAGAGATGTAAGAGAAGGGTCAAATCCAAGAAGACGACCGTCGGTGCCAGTCGCAAAAGCATACTTGGTTGATGCCCAGGCGCCTGAGCCTCCAAATGCGCCTGATGCTGTCATTGTTACGGCGGTGTAACCGTGAACGCGGCTATAACCCATACCACCCAAGTCATACATACCACCAGTTGCGAGCGAACCGGACTGGATGCCCTTACCAACTGGGTTGTTATAGATTGACTGGCCAGCAGTATAGACTGACTTAGTTGCTGCTGAGTCGAGATCAACACCAGCGTTTCCACCAACGTTTGAGCCGTAGGTGTAATCGAGGTAGAAGAGGAGACCAGATGGGAGGCTCATTGGCTGGATTGAGACAAGCTCATTGGCCACGAGTCCACCGAAAACGCGGCGAACAATTGGGAATGCAATGTTTGAGAAACCGCGGATATCACCACTTGAAGAGAGCGAACCACCACCAGCTGAGAGAGAGTTAGCCTCACGAAGAAGGTTAGAGGTCTGGTTCTCAAGGAGGCGTGCCATGTTCTCACGACCAGTGCCTTCGAGTCCACGAAGGAGGCCTGTGCGGCCCCACTTCTCAACAAGGCGGTTATTCTCCGCCGAAACGTCACGCCCGCGGATTCCCTCGGCGAGCTGATCTAGTGTAAAAGTCTTAGACATTATTTCTCCAAAAATTGTTAGTTGTTAATCGAACTTACTTTTTAATACCTGCGAGGATTGCCCAGCGGTCAACCTCAACGGATTCATTCATGGCAGCAGGTGCGCTGCCAGATCTCGTTGATCTGGATGACGATCCAATAATGCGACCCTCGTTTATGTTTCCTGTCTTCACCTTCAGGGACTCAGTCAAGCTGTTATAGAGAAGCTTTGCCTCACTAACTGACTGGGCACGATCGAGTGATTCCACAATTGAGCGCTGCTGACGTGGTGTAAGATCACGATTCTGCATAAGCTTATTAACATATAGAAGCTTAGCGTTGAATAGATTTACATCCTCCAGCTGCTCACGTAGTGTTGCAATCATCTTCTGCGACTCGTCGAGTTTTCCCTTGAGGCCACGATTAATGCGTGCCTCCTTAATACGGGACTCACGCTCATTTTGAGCAACACTTGTCGCTTTCTTTGCAACCTTCAAAGCTTTTTCAGCGATTTGCTCGGCTTCAACCTCATCGAGAGTTTCACCGTCTTCCTCAGCACCCTCGGTGGTGACTTCACCATCGAGCCAAGGATCGCCGTCTTCTTTGCCACCACCAAACTGGTCGGCCATGGCATTCTTAATTCCTTTCTTTGACTCCTTGATACGACGGAGTTCTTTACGAAGCATTGATTCATTGACGTTGAAAACGGTATCATTCTCGTCGAGTTCTTCATCTTCCTCGTCAAGTGACATACCCTCGTCTTCCTCATCTTCATCATACATTTCGTCAAGCTCTTCATCGTCATCCTCTGCCATTGGAGGTGCAGCAGGAGCTGGTGGAGCGGGTGGGGCAGAAGGAGCGCCAGCACCTGTGTCAGCAACATCAACTGGGGTATCACCACCAGCCTCGTCACCTTCATCAAACTCAACACCAAAGGTCATTCCCTGCAACTTTGCCTTGAAGTCTTCATCATTAAGACCTTCAAGATCAGCAGGTTCAAAAACCAACTTTGCTTCATTACGAAGCGCCTTCTTACTTTCCATCTCCTCAAGTAGGCGACGGAATCTTGCGCTTGATGACATTACTTTAATCTCCTTAACAATACTGTTGAACTTTTTCTTAGTTTCAGAACCAATACCATTAGATATAAGATGATTTCTGAAATTACCTACATTTTTTATCATAATTGCATAGGCAGCCCTAAAATTATTTCTTTCATTTAGTGGAAGCCCTCTTGAAATCTTATTGAGAGACTCCATTTGCCTACGAATGACACCCAAAGATGCGCGCTGCTTAGGCTTTGCCTTTTGTCCAAAAATTAAATCTGACAATGAACGAAGAGACTCTTCATTAAGATCAACGTCAACATCATCGCCATCTGCAACATCAGCAGAAGCTGTAGCTGCGGCCTCACCGCGCTTATCAACCTTTACGTTAATCTTTACTTCAGTTCCTGATGCAGTCTTAGTTGTGACTGTTTGGTTAACCTCTTCACCTGCGTCTGAAGCGTTAGGATTTGCTCCAGGCATTGCTGGAGGCATCATGTCGGGGGCGGCGCCCATATCACCTGCCATTGCATCATCTGGCAAAGGGTCAAGGTCAAGATTAGGAACATCCTCAGCTTTATCAACCTCTGGAATCTCATCATCAGCCTCAGAAAGCATTTGCTTCTCAATCATCTTTCTAATCTGTGGGCTAATAGATTCAATAATCTTGTTTCTGGCATTCTTCTCAGCAAGCTCTCTTAGAGACTTTGCGTCTGCGAGTGCTTCTTGATATAGATTTGACATTATTTGTTTTCCTACGCTTCTAATAAATATATGCTCTCTTACTCTTTTTCATTATTCTGCTGAAAATGAATAGCCTTTATTAGACGTTTTAAACGTTTCATTGTGCGTTCATCACCAGTCGGGATGTCTTCAATGTGATATGTGTGACCCATTGATCCAGCATCAGATAAAGGAAGAGGCTCAGACCAACCAGATTTTGATCCAGCTAAAGAAATTTTTGCAGGTGCAGGTCTAATTGAAGGACCGTCTGCACCAACTCCAAGGACGCCTTGCTTGTTCTTATAAAGATCAGGCATAGGCGAAATTCCTCGACCAGTCGTTTGTTCACTCATTCTAAAATCAGCACCAACAAACCTTCTGTTATCAGCTGCACGATCAGCGTATGAGTCCCAACGAATATGTCCTTGACCAGCTTTATTCCCAATTGCAACTTGAGTCTCAACATCACTTTCAGACTCAAGCTGATCCTCATCATCTACATCGTCTTTTACAATTTCAATATAAGGCCATGAACCTTGAGACTGGCGTGGGTTGTCACGTCCAGACGCAGTTCCATAACCAAGATCACTACGAGAATCGTAATTTGGATTATTAGCTTCTCGTAGTGATCTTTTCATTTTTACAAATCTGCAACTATACCGGCTCCAGTTGCGCCGGGATTGATTCCATGTGTTCCGCTATCACCAGGCTGAGCAATTTCTCCAGACACATCAATTGTTAGAGTAGAGATTGCTGCGGAGGTTTCTGATGGATTAACATTATCAACTTTTGCTCCTGTTCCAAAGTTATCATGCGAACTCAAAGGAACGCCAGTCTTAGTTCCTTCACCGCCTGCAGGGTCACTATTTGCAATAAGATTTGGATAGTATGGAGAATCTACTTCCTCGCCACCAATGTGTGTAATTTTAGAGAAATCTGGAGCACCTGAGTAATCAAGATTTACACCATCTGGAAATTGATTAGCGTCACCTTCTTGAATAGATGGTTGTAAGTAGGGTGCCATCTCGCTTAGATAAACACTTGCCGTTTTTATATAAATAGGAGAATTTGGAAACATTGTACTTAACGAAAGCTTGTCAGAATTTGAAATTCCCGTTGACCCACCAGGTGTAAGTGATGTTCTGGTTGTTAACGGTGAATTTATTGTAGGGTATTTTCCAGGCATAGTGATCTCCTATTTATGTCTAAGTATAAGGCAGATCAGATTTCTTCAAGGATCTCTTTACGAAGAGCCTGACGAGCTTCATTGATCTTTGAAAGCTGGCGTGCAATCTTAATAGCCTCGTTTTTAAGATGCTTGTAGTGATCGACCTTGTCAGCAATAGTGTCTGCCATTTCACTGGGACCTACTTCACGAGCATTAACATTTGACAAATCATCTGGTGCGTCAGCAGTCTTTGCTTTCTTGTTTTTCTTAGCTTCAGCAAGTATCTTTGCCTTCTCTTCTGAGATGATTCGGCGTAGAATTCCTGGTGTAAGGTTAATAATCTTTGACATATCAAACTCCTTTAGATGTCAAAATTTAATTATTCTAAACTTCTCGTTTTGAGGGAGCAAATGCAATATCAGACCAATTTGATGCTCCTTCAAAAATCTTCATTGGGTCAATGTCACTAACATTTGTGTCTGACATCGCTCGGCTTGGATTTTTGTCAGCTGATAGCTGCTTTGGCAATGTGTTTCGAGCAGTATCCTCAAAAATGCTTTGCATAATATCACGTTGACCTGCTGGGAAAGCATTAACAACTTCAGGATTTACTTGAGGCTTTCTTTGTTGAGCTGGCGCTCCATGTGTGATATGATCAAGGTGCGACTTTTTAAGAGATCTTTCGACAATTTCATTTTTCTTTTTGCGATCAAAATCTTCAGCTTTTGGAGGTGCAACAGCCACAGACTTTTTGTCAAGTCCCTCAAGCATAATTTCAACCAAACACTCTTTTACAATTTCTTTTAAATCTGATCTATTCATTTCCAGTCCAAGATGTTATTGAATATCCTATCAATTTTATCACTACGATTAAACACCTTTGATAATTCTGATTTGCTAATTTCTCTACCTTCCTTCATCATAAAGGCACCGGGTGTTGAAGGCTCAGAAACAAAGTCCCAGCAAATCAATTGGAAGTCATCCTGAACTATTTGATGCTCGCCTAACTTTTTAGTAGATCCAACTCCGCGTGAAGAAATTCCAAGAGTAACACCAGCCTCAACAAGGCTTTTTAGTATTTTGCCAGTTGGAGTGTCAAGAATTTCTACTACTCCATAACAAACGTTTCCATCCATGTAAGCTTCACGAATAATATGACTAACCTTTTTTAATTCAACAACTGAAGAATCTGGGTGGTCACACTCACCTAAAGCTCTATTTTCACGAATAAATTTCTGATAATTACGAACTTCTCGTTCAAGAATGTCACGAGGATAGACACGACCATTTTGGTTTAGTGTGTCTGCTTTTTGAAGAATTCCTTTCATAATGAGACGGCCACCATTCTGCTCCATCTCTTCCTTTATCATTTTCTTGTCATATGAAAATGGCAACCACTCAGTTAAAAGCTTTAATTTAGAATCACTCATCTTTAGACTCCAGCTCTTCATACAGCGAAGTCAGCTGCATAAACTTTGAAATTGACGTCTCATCAAAGACTTCAGAAGACGTTTTGATTACATTTTTCTTAACAAGATCAACCTTTTCAAGCAAAACTTTGCTATCAGTTGATTCCTTTAGTCTGTCAAGACCTCTCACGACTCTATTTTTAATGCTATTAAGTGTGTTCTTGTCAATGTCACCATTCACAAAGTCTCGTATTAAAGATCTTTGTGTTTCGCTAAGCTTACCTTCCCACTTCTTTTCAAATTTTTCTCGCATAATCTTAACCGTAAGATTGTTAATATCTTCGGACTTAAGTTCATTCAGAGTCTGCTTTTCCTCTTTTTCAGACTTCATCCATTCAAGCAATTTATTTTCATAATCGACGACTTTTCCAAGATCTGATGTATCGTCATTTCTCCAGTCATTCAAAAGAGTTTGAATTGTTGCATAAAGTCGATACTCTTTGATTGGTCGATTAAAAAAATTATCGTCATTTATAACTTTATTGATGTCTCTTATAAGAGTTGACTTTTCATTATTCAAATGAAAAGTTGATGTTATTTGTGATCCACGGCGAGCCTCAGCAATTAGTCTCAAACCCAATGACTCTGTCTGAACCGTTGTGTTCAAAAGAGCCTGGAAAAGCCTGAACTCTTTGTAAATCTCAGTTCCTGGTCTATAGTGTTTCTTAATAATACTTGCACACTTCTTAGCAGTATCAACGTCGTTATCAATTAACGCCTCAGAAGCCCGAAGAAGCAGCTGTTCGTAGATAATACCTACATTTCTCTTCTTATTGTGGTTACTCATCATCATTCCCTGGTTTAATAACTATGTCTTCAGACTCAGAAATAATTGAGCTATTAGAAGATTTTCTAATGCTTTGTAGTTTGCGGAGAGCAGAACTAAATTCTGGAGTCATCTTTGGACTATCTATATCGTTATAAAGTTCATGAACGAGGCTTCTGGAACTTCCCGTGTTTTTATCGATTGATAGCGTCTCATCTTCATCAAAGGGTCTATTTGACGAATCTTGATATCGTGACCACTTTCCTATGCCAGCCATCTTAAACATATCAGGCATATCCACTGATGCCGCTGTGCTTCTGTCGCGCGGAACTTCCACGTCCTGACCAAAAACATTTCTAATTTTCTTTTCTGCCTTTAGGGGAAGATCTTCGTTTTCAATTGAAAGAATAGGAGGCTTTTCTACACCTGCAGAAACAATTTCACCAGGTCTCTCAAATCCTGCGTTTAGACCTGGAGGAGCTTCACCGCCTGCGGCGCCGCCGGCCTCAACGTCTTCTTCCTTGTCAGTCTTCAATCCCTCTCTGATCTCATCAATTTCTTGATCAGTTAGATTCATAATGTTTTTTCTAACCCAAGCACGATCGACGATACCTGCTGGAGCCTTTCCAGCAATATCAAATCTTGAAGAAATAAGCTCCAATTTCTGCTGCTGTGCAATTGTTGATGGGTTAGAGAGCTTTAGGGTGAAATCAAGAAGATCTTCGCCTTCATATCCATGCGAATAAAGATGAATCATCGCAATCTTGTTGAGCTCAGACAAAACAACCTTTTGAATTCTTGAAATTGTTCTAGAAAAACGAATATCTTCTTGCGCAAGAGTTGCCTTTGCACCAATATCTTCGTCATATCCAAGGTATGCTTTAGGAATCTTCAAAGCTGCAAAAAGTTTCTTTTGAATATACTGAACGTCTTCAATTGCTGCGGCGTTTGTTCCACCTGCAAGTGAATCAATCTTTGTTCCAGTCTCACCGCCGCGAACTGGGATGAAATAGTCTTCATCAACAGCAAGAGGGTTATAGCGCAAATCCATCTTGCCGTTGGCTCTATCAACAACTTTGTTACGCTTTAAGCTGGTTTGTGCCTGCTCCATGTAGTTAGGAATCTCTTCAGGCGCAATATTTGCAACGTCAATATAGAAAACACGACGCTCAGGTGCTCGGACGATACGATAGACCAACATTGCGTCTTCCATCAAAATCAACTGACGCCAAATACGACGAGCTGATTCTAAAACTGATGAGCCGTATGGAAGAAATGCGTCATTTCCAAGCAATCTGAAGTGTGAAACCTGCCAGTTTTCAAGAACTTGGTTCCCACGTGTTATCCAGCGGAAACGAACGGCCATAGGATCTTTTGGATCATATCCTTCCTCACGCTCCATTTCAGAGATTGGAATAGGATAAGCATTGACAATTCCATAATTTGGATGGACATCATTAAAAAGAAAGAAATCTCCATATTTGCAAAGATTTCTTGTCCACATTGGCAAGTTGAACTCAATGTTTAGTGTATCCATGAAAAGAGTTTCAAGAAGTTCTTTTAATCTTCTATTTTCAGAATAGATATGAAGGACATGTCCCTTTTCGTCCTGGGACACAGTTTCTTCGGCGTAGATGTCTAGTGCGGAAGCAATTTCAGGAGTTGCTTCCATTTCAGAGAAGTCTGAATATCTTGACATTCTATCAAATGCGCCGTATGCCGACACAGTGCTTGAATAAATGTCAGACTGATTCTTCTTAAACATTTCATATGCTGAAGATGCAGTTGGTTCAGAGAAGTTCTTAACTTTTCTTCTGATAACAGGACCAGATCTAAAAAGCTGCGTTAATCTTTGAAAGAGATTTTTGTTAGTTTTTTGTGCCATATTGGTTTAAATCTTATCCTGTTATTGCGAATCTTAAATTCAACGTCTAATCAACCAATCAAATGGGTTTTGTCTATGTTGTGAATTTGAAACACCAACGTCATCAACAAATATAGGAGAAAATGGATTTCTGTGATGAGGAACAAGTGGGTTCTCATCATGATCATTTCTATTCACAGCAAAAGCTGCCAACATTGCTTTAGTAACTTCTTGGCCATGCTTATTATAGTCAATATTTGTGTCATATAACCACATGCCAATTGCAAGAGCCATGACCAAGTCATCATTATAACCTTTCATAGCCTTTGCTGTTTGACCAATCCAGTTAAATGTCTTTAACTCTTCAGCCATTCTTGTAGATCTAATCTTAATCTGCTTGTTTCTAATAACTTCTTCTAGCTTTGTCAATATCTTTGTTCTATTTGCAGCGCTAGTTGTAAACCCGATGTTGGCAATGTCTTCTGATCCTGCGCCCGCGCCCATGAAAAGATATTTTTTATCTTTGTAATACAAGTTGGGATACGCAAGTTCTTTTAACTTCATACAAACAGCGTATCCATAACTGTTGTTCTCGGGGCAAAGCATTGCTTTATTATATCTAAGGCCTGCTTCGTTTAACAAAACAGCAAACTGGTCAGGGGGTATTTTACCCTTAAACTCTCCAACTTGCTCACCATCTGTTGTATCAATAATGTGAAAGCTTGAATAGTCGGCACCGTCACCACGGGCCACGTCTGCACTAATGATGTACTTATGACCTGGCATGGCATAGCGCCAAATCCATACACCCATCTCAGGCCCCCAGCGCTCTAATGGTGTTTGGGTGCTCATGATGATGTATTCAAGGTCGTTAGCGTTTAGAAATGTATCACCTGATGACGCAAAGTCGCAAAGAAGCTCTTGGGCTATTTGTTTGCGTGTCATGTTTCGAGATTCATTTTCGAACCATGCATCATCGCGCTCTGGGTGAACATCCCATGGCAACTTGATCGAATTAAAAATGTTGAGGCCGGCTTCTGCTTCTACATAAAGCTTATGAAACTGGCCACCAACACCGTTTGGAGTTGATAGAACAATTGCGCGACCACCCGTTGACAGAGTGGGATACAAACCGGTCCAAAGATCATCGAAGTTTGAGATGAATGCAGCCTCGTCTACAATGAGAAGAGTAAGAGCTTCTGAACGACCGGCGTCTTCTGATGTTGGAATTGCTTTAATAGACGAGCCATTACTAAATTCTATCATCTGCTTTGTGTCAGATTTTAGAGATGGCATCACCAGCCATCCTGGCAGATTTTGCAAAGCTATCTTAACTTTTTTAATAAAGTTCTGAGCAACAGCCAGCTTAGTAGCAATGATAAGAATGGCCTTGTCTTTATAAAAGAGAGCAAGCCAAAGAGCGTAAGCAGCAGCAACAGTTGAAATTCCAAGCTGGCGTGACTTTAGAATAACATTAAATCGATGATCATCAAACTTTGTTAGACACTCATCCTGAAATTTATATGTGCTGAATTTGACAAGTCCGCGCGTTGGGTGCTGAATCTTAACGTAAGTGTTAATAAAATACGATGAATTTTTGCCGCACTTAACAATTTCGCTTACTTGCTTGTCTTTTGATAGGACAGCCATTTCTTATCCTATCTTAAATGATACCTGCCTACGATAGTAAGCTGCACGACGTGGCGAAAGATTGTTGGCTGATATCACCTCAAGTGAATCGGTGTTTGAAAGTTCTTTTAGCTTTAGCGTTTTCTTTGTTGCTGCTTTGAACTTTGACTTTGTGTCTGCAACACACTTTGTAAGAATCTCGATAGACTCGTATGAGATTCTTTCAGTTTGATTTCTTAAAGCCTGATCAGCAGCAAAATGAACGACAGCGATGAACTTAAATGTCAAAACGTCACCTGCTAAAGAGCAAGTAACCGAATTAGGCATGGACGATACGCCCCAGCCCTTTTGCACAATCTGGGCCAAGGCGTTAATTTCATTACTCGTAAGATGCATATTAGTCTATCTCCACTACTAAATATGTCATCGTGAGTAAGATGAATGCAGTCTTTTTGATTTAATAGCGCTAATTTCTTTGCTGTCTGGTCTCCAGCCTTCTAACCACCGAGGTCGATTGGGATCAACAACCTCGGTCTCACAATCAAAGCAACACGTTGATCTTGAAATTGAAATGTCATCTATTTCATCTATGATAAGACATTCACAGATAGAACATGTTAATTTTGTTTCAACTCTGATGTCTCCTCTTCTGAGGATCCTGTATCCTTCTTTTAATTCAACATCTTTCATTTAGTACCTCACTTGCGCATCAATTCCATTATGAGAAATATCGATTACGTTATCGACAATGTCTTTGATGCTATCAACGTGAGAGATCAAAATGATATTTTTGAAATTTCTCTTAAGAGAGAGCAGGAGACGGGTGCATGCTTCAATGTTAGTATCATCAAGCGCACCAAACCCTTCATCAATGATGAACATGTCAGACTTGTGGATAGCGGATATTTCAATCAGTGCAGCACGGATTGCAATTGCGGAAATCATCTTCTCCATTCCTGAAGAGAGCTCAATTGGGCGCCGTGAGTCACCGTAATCGATAAAGATTTCAAGATCACCATCATCCTCGTTTGCCACGATTTCAACATTAAAATTGGCAACACCAATCAAAATCTTTGAAATCTCGCCATTCAACTTTGGAAGCTGTGACGCAATGATTTGTAATGGGATTCCATCCTTTCCTGATGCAGCAAGAATTGTTTCATACAGCTTCCATTGTGACTGAATCTTTTCAATCTTTTTAGAATCTGAGTTCAATCTTTCAAGTTCATTTGAAATAGCGCCAAGTTTTTGATTGAACTGTTGAATCAATTTGTTTTGTAGTGTTATGTCTGAATCAATCTTGCTTGCCTCAAGTGTCATCTTCTTTACATTTTCAAGATCACTCATTGAGATTGATGCTCTCATATCAGCAAGTGATTTATCTTGACGATCTTTTGCAGAAGCCAAAGTTTCAAGTAGTGATTGCAAACTTTCAACTTTACTTGTCTGCGCAGAAAGAGTTGATTTCATAGAAGGCAATTTTGCTTGAAGAGCCACTACTTTTTCATACAACGACTTTGTTTCTTGCATTTGATCTAAATCAAATGATTCAACCAGTTCAGTAAGTTTGGTGTTGATGTTATCCAAAGACTGGCGATGTCCAGGAAGAAGCTCCTTGTCCTGATGGGAATCTTTGATGTATTTGCAACTTTGAAACTTGTCACCGCAAGGAACTTCTTGAAGCTTCTTAACGGAATTTTCAAGACGCTTAATGACATCCATCTCCATCTTTAATTGATTTTGAACTTCTTTGATCTTTGACTGGACCTTTTCTGCCTTATCAATTTCAGAACGAAGTTCATTGATATCAAATTTGCTTGCTGCTTTTTCAAGCTTTTCAAGCTTTGAACTCAAAGTGTCACGTTCATTTATTGAATCATTCAGTTCATTGGTAGCTTTTTTGATTTTAAGATTTTGATTCTCAATATCACGCTCCAACTGCTTGATGTCATCAAGAGTATGAGTAGATCCTGGAGATTCTTTCTCAAGAAGAGCTCGAAGCTTTTTTACCTTTTTCTCAAGATCAAGTCTTGTAGATTCTGCAAGCTCAATATTGTCTTTAATTTTTTCACACTCTGCGCTTTTTTCTTTAATAAGAACACTTATGTCTCTACCAACTGAAAGCCTGTTGAGCTCAACCTTTAAGCTATTTGCTTTTTCCTTTGCCAATCCCTGAAGTGACTCAAACACGTGCAAGTTAAGAAACTTTGAAATGATATTTTTACGAGCTGTGGCACGCTCTTTCAAAAAAATATTCATTTCACCTTGGGCAGCAAATGATGTTAGCAAAAAGTCTTCTGATGTTCCAATAAGAGAACGCAAAACTTTGTCTGATTCTTTTCTTTGCTCTCCCGAAATATCCTCAACAGGATTACCTTCTGCGTCTAGCTTAAAAAGATTTAGATGAGTAACTGCATTTTGCGCGCCGGACTTTTGCTGATGCCGTACTGACTGTCTTTCAATTTTGTAGTCAGCATCTCCTGCCTGGAATATGATGGATGACTTACAATAATCTTTTCTAGTGTTAATGATGTGGAGATTTTTGATAGGACCTCTGTCAGTTGTGTTGAAGAGGTTGTACATAATTGTTCCAGGAATTGACGACTTTCCTTGAGCATTTCTACCAAAAATACCTGTGATGCCTTCCATTAACTCAAAGTTAATAGAGTTGTCAGCACCATATCCATAAGTGTTATCCCAGCTGAGATTTTTAATTGACCACTTGACATTTCCAAGACGCTCGTCAGTTGGAAGTGAATCAATAAGCTCGGCAACAATTGAATCAATTGATGCTATTGCATCATCAGACATTGATTTTGCTTTTGCGTAATCTTTGAAAAGACCACGAATTGTTTGTGGGTCACGAAGATTATCTCGTGAGATAAGCTTCTCACCAGCTTTCATTTCTACATTAGATGTGTCACCATTATATTTCCAAACGACTTCAGCAGTTCCATTCTTTTTTAACTCTCCATTCAATTGACGAGTTTGGTTGATGTCAACGTTGATGTCATTTAAGATTCTGATTCGTGAACCAGTAGGAACATTTGTGCAAGCATCAATGGTTGAGCTCACACTTCCCTTCCATTCAATTGTATGGAAAGGCTTTGGGTTAATCAGAGCGTGGAACTTAACATCAAACTGATTTGCATCATGAATTTTCCATAGCAAAAAGCCTTTTTGAGTATCCTCACCATAATTTTGCTGGACGGTTGATCCAGGATATGCAATCCTACACTCTGTGTCAAGGAATTGGCGCTTATGAATATCACCCAACAATGCAAAGTCGTAATTCTTGAACATATCAAGACTTACTTCACCATCAATGGGCATACCAGTGTCAAGAATTGAGCCGCCGACAGCGCCATGATACAACGCAATGTTGATCATGTCATCTTTAAGAGAACACTTTGACCACCCTTCTTCATCAAAGCAGGAAAAATTTGAGAAATTAATTCCATTGATATTAAAATTGCCAGAGTCTTTCAAAAAGATAATGTTCTTATTGTTAAGAGCAGCAATGATTGGAGAGATTGCATCAAGGCGCGACTTATTATGAATAAGACCGTCGTGATTTCCAAGAATGACGATTGTTTTCCACTTTGCTAAGCTTTGAAACCACCAGCGAAGACGATCAACAAGCTCAGGAGTAATGCCTTGAGTCTTTGAATGAACAATATCGCCTGCAACGACAATCAAATCTGGGTTTATGTTTTCCATCTTTTGGAAGAAGTCTTCAAAAACTTGAGTGTATTCATCATGTCTCTGAAGGCCACGGAAATGAATATCAGCAATGTGCGCAATTTTAATCAAAAGATGCTCCCGCTTTTCATAAGCTTTGTTGAGTTGATGATGCTATTAAAACGATTCCATGGCTTTGCCATGGACTTTGCCTTTAAAAATTCTTCTTTAGTCATTTCACCAACGTCTTTTCTTGATCCAAGATCAAGAATTTTAACGTCAATGTCATATTCTGATAATCTCTTTGCCCACTTGTTTTGCTTTTCTTGCATGTCATTATCAAGCGCAAGAATGACAGGTGTTTTATTTCTTACTATTGTTTGAAACAAAGCGGACTTGATTGAGATATCAGATCCAAGAATGCTTGTAGCGTTTGTGTCGCACTTTGTAAGATCAAACGGTCCTTCAACAAGAGTGATTTCTTTTCTCCAATCGATATTGATTTCGTTAAAAATCAAATCAATTCTTGATGCTTTTGCGTTCATGTATTTTCCATAAGGTTTCTCATCGACTGTTCTTGCTGTCCAGTAGTTCAACTTACCATCAGCATCAAATGATGGCATGATAACACGTCGTGACAAATATCCTCGAGTCACACACCCTAATTTAAAATACCACATGTCACGCAGACTCAGTCCGCGATCGCGGACGTAATCAATGCAATCAATTACATCAGGATCTCGAGACTCAAATGACTCAGCAAGAAGCCTAAATCCATGTGGAATTTCAACTGGAGGATCTTCAGGCGGAGCATCATCCAGAAACCTTCTCTGTGGGACTCCAGCCACCCTATCCCACCTCGCAGCCACATCAGTGGATAGCTTCCTAAGCAGGTAGGAGATGGATGACCCGTGTGCATTACAAACCCAGCAATGATATTGTCCCGTGTCGATCTTTACGACTAGCTTTTGCTTTTTAGTGTGTGTACAATGTGGGCACTTAAAAGAAGCATTGACACCTTTCCTATCTAGGGTGAAAGTTCCGAGGGCCTTTGACAGAATTTCAAGTCTTTCTTTTGCGTCTATCATTACCCTAATTTTAATTCACTTACCTAATTTTGACAAGTAAATAGTGCGTGCCATTACGTATGCATCGGCGGCGTCATTAACGCCTGCAGTAAAAAGCATTTGGCCTTTTTTCTTTCCAACCTTTGCTTCACGACGCGGAAGTGTCAGTCCTGCTGAAGACTCAACCCATTCCATGATTTGGTCTTTCACATCACGCGTTTTATCAATTTTAATTCCAAGAATCTTTCTAGCTGACTTAAAGTCAAAATAGTTTGGCTTGAACCCAAATATTTCAAAAGCGAGCCACGATACAATTCCGTTAAATCGAGCAAGAGTCAAGAGGACATGGGCTGAGCTAAATCCTCTTCGAAAACTTTGCAAAGGCTCTTCAATAGAGATCATGTCAATAGAATATTTTGACTTTAGTTCCTGCAAACCTTCTTTTACTACATTAGCTTTGTCAAATACGTTGTCATGCTTTGACAATTTAAAACTTCCCATATCAACATATTTTCCATCACTATCAATAATCGCCCAACCTGTAGAGCTTGTTGAGACGTCAAGTCCGAGTATCATTTGTCACCAATCCATCTTTACTCTAAAAAGATATCTATCTTCTTCTCTTTTTATAATCGGCTGGGCGAGAGCAACTCTTGCAACTACGTTCATGTTATCATCATGAAGATTCAAACCTGTTATGATAACAGGACCCACTGATGTTTCATTTAGGTCATCACTAGCAGTTAGCGCCATAAAAGTTGGATTAGAGCTTGAGTTCACCATACCAGCTGGGCATGGTATTGCTATCTCCATCACATGAACTTTTCTTTCTCCTCTTAGTGTTATATCAAATTGATCTTTTCCAAACATAAAAATAAGAGGAGATTTAACGACTGCAATGCCTTCATCATAAAGAATTGTTCCAACACCTGCCCACTTTGGGTGAGGAGTTAGCGAATCTGCTCTATAAAGACCGCCTTGACCATTGTCACACAAAGTAATTTGAACTTTGCCTCCTGATCCTGTCAAGTTTGTATCAGTCACGCTAAAGCTTGTTGGATGAACCCTTCCACCATAAAATAGATTGCTTGTGTCAAAAAAAACAACTGAGTTTGAAGTGTTATCACGCTGTCTTTGAAATATTGAAAGGACATCACCTGAGGTTGAAATGCTATTCAGCGACTCAGGAATTGAACCTTCAAGTAATTCAGATATAGATGAAGGAACACCAGAGTCAGAAGGTATTAAACCAGGGTAGAGAGATGATGTCGGTAACAGATCATTTAATGAAATAGAATCCAATAGCAGATTACCAAAATCATTAGTAAATTTGGATAGAGGAGAGTCAACGTTCTGATAGTCTGTCATTGACCCACTCAGCAACAACGAGTAATTTGGTCTCATGATTCCATTATCGCATGGAAGAATAGTCAAATTACGCTTGATGAATGACCCAGTCGCATATAGAAGCTCGTTTGCTTCCTTAAAGTCAGTGATGTTCCAAGTAATCTCAGATCCTGTCAAGCTGTAGAGCACAGGATAATTTCCTTGAACAAACTCTCTTACAAAGTTTTCAACATTTACTTCGTGACCACCCACTCCAAATGACATTGAAACGTTGTGTGCATCAACTGTTGATTGAGTAGTTTTCTCAAATGGAGTAACAAAAACATCTCTTTCAGGTGATTCTTTAACAAAAAGAACTGGCAAATAAAAAAGAAGATTTGTATAATCAGTTGAGCCAAGTCCCCCAGTCATATATGAAGCAATCATTGAGTCATCAATGAAACTATCCCAAATCCTCATTTCATGAACCTCAGCATTTAGAGGGTATGAAAAAGATCTGATTGGCGTTGGCGATGTAGGATTTGACAAAAGCTCTGCTGTTCCATTCCCAGCAACATTTTGTCCATCAAAATAATTTCCTATAAAAAGAACATCTTGATCTGGATTGACTCCATTGAATATTGGAGAGATTGAACTTGCTGTTGTGTGGAAATAACCAACCTCAGTTCCATCAACTACAAATGATCCTGAGCCGTTGTCATAATCAGGTGACCATCTAACAACGACATGGTGCCATGAATTCAAGTTGAGACAATTGTCACTTGATGTGAATATAAGATTACCAGGAGTTGCTGCTGAAGGCTGAACCTCAGCTGATGATGATAACTGAATCATCAATTTAAACTTGTCAGTTCTTCCGCTTCCATCAGTTGATGATCCAGAGCAAAGTGATAATGCAAAAGTTGATGATAGATGATAAATTGTTCCTGGCTTATACTCTTGATTTATCTCATTTTGATATCGTGGATTGATATAGCATTCTAAGCTGAATGCGCTGTCTGGTGTATAAGGACCTCTTGTGTTCCCAGCTTGAACTTGATTGTCATAAATGATGACGCTGTCCGAAGGAACAGTTGACGATGTAAAAAAATTCAAGCATTGATAATTTGCAAAATTCCAGTGAGCGTATCTATTTTTCCCTCTATAGTATTGAAATAGATTTGTTCTCACATTTGATTTTCTAAGAAAATCTGAATTTACAGTAAATGGTGGCTCAAATCTAATCGACTCAACTTTCTTATTTTTGAGTTCAGATCTTGTAAGAGCATTTACTGAATCAATATATTGACTCATTTCTGAAGAGATATTTGTAGAATCAGACGCTTTAGCTGCTTCTCTAATTGATTCAGGATCATCAGTTGAAAACTCTGAATCTACAAATGTCGCTTTATCAACGTCTTTTTCAACAGTTGAAGTTCTTGCAAAGACTGGGACAGAACCCGTCACCCCGCCTGACGAAGATGAAAATGTTCTTGTCGGACGCGCAATGACAGAAAATCTTTCGAAATTATCTTTTCCCAGCCTGATTATTGACAAGGTATCTCCTTAGAAATCAAGCCTGATTCTAACTGTTAGATCTTTTTCATCATTCTTTTCAATTGGACGTGAAAGCTTTGCAACTGCAAGAAGATTGTCATTTGCATCATAAAGACCGACTGTTGTTATAAATGAAAATGATCTCTGTGTGTCTTCCTGTCCTTCGTCAATTACAATGATTCTTCCATCTGAATCAACAAATGTTGGATTTGAAGAATAGTTGAATTCATCAGCGGTGGCTCGACAAAAGAGCAAAGTGCTATTGATGTTTGTTACGTTTTGAAAAGTAAATGCAGTATTTGACCCTGAGCTAAAGCGACATGATGACATATGATCAATGATGTCATCAATGCTTCCAGATGTTAAGAAATCTGGTATGAATTTTGCATATGGGTTTGATCCATAATCTGAAACCATCTGTGGCCCATTTGCGTCAAATGAACTTGAGTTTGGAGCTCCAATTGTTGTCTCATTGTTTGCATAACCCAATATGCCTGGGTTTCCAACAACAGACTTGATAGCACCTGAAACGTGCTGGTTTCCCCAAGTAATCTTAGAAAGATCAAAAACAGCTGTTCCTGCGTCATAGAACATAAGACCAACTTTATTGCTGGTGTTAGCTGCATCAACTATTTCTCCAACCTCACCACCATAAGTTGTTCGCTTATTACTTGCTGCACCAACGTCAGTGAAGATTGCTGAGCCTGATATTGACGTTACAAAAAGATTACTTCCTGTTGTAATCGTTGCTGCTGACCCTAAGCTTGACTCTGCTAATGTCTTGTCAGTTGTTGGTGCTCCATCAAGAGTTGCAGTTGTGTAAAACCTGGTTGCAAACGTTTCACGCTTAATCTTGTCTCGAGAAAAAAGTCTTTTGAAATTAACAAAAAGAGCGTTATCAATTCTGTTAGTTGATGTTGTAGTAGGGTCAGTAGGAACATTGAACGGTGAGTAAAATGCGCGATTAGCATTTCCAAGAAGCTTTGCGGCGTGTTGACGATAGATGTCAACTTTTTCTCTCATTTGCATTGAAGAGCTTGGAAACAACATTTTTCCTGCTGTGTCTTCACCAAGCAAAATGTCTTGGACGGTGCTACCTGAATACCAAAGACCAACTGACATATCAAACACTGGGTTTGCTGTCTGTAGCGTGTAATCCTGGTCATAGACTGTCTGAAAAAGGGAAGATGTTACACTGGTGACACCTGATCCCGTTACAAACACTTGATAAGCACGTCTTGTAGCTGAACCTGAGACGTCCTCTTGAATAACATCAACCAGCTGATTGAGAGCTGACTTGCTTGTCTTAACGTCAGCTGCTGAAATTTCTTTAAAAGTCGCCATTATATTCCCTTATTACTTTGTAATCTGAACTTCGAATTCTTTAGTTGCGCCTGACTGAAGTCCTGTGACACTCACGACTGATGAGATAACAGTTTTATCCAAAGAGTTTCCATAAACTGTAAACTGTGTATCAGTCAAAGATCTAACCGCCAAAGTGAGAGAGATGCTTGATCCACCCGCAGCGGTCTCACTTCCAGATCTAAGCAGAATGTAAGTTGCCATTCCGTCCTTGTCGATTGTATCTGGCGTAAAACCTGTAAGACTCAAAAATTGATTCATCATCTTAACAATGTATGCCTGATCTCGAAGCTCAGGATCTATGAGAGATTCACCTGTTATTGTTTGCGTTAAAGTAACAGTTCTTGATGAAGCTGCACCTGTGCTTGACATACTAACGTAGTTGCCTGATGTGCTTAGGCCATCAGAAACAAGTGTCACCATCGGAACTCTAACAAGATTTGGGTTTGAAACTGAAATAGATTTATATTTCAAGGCAAGATTGGCGTTTGTTTGTGCTTCAAACACGGGTGTGTTCTTTTCAATCTTTTCTTTTCCAACAGTTCTTCCAAACTTGCGAATCATGGTATAATCGACTTCATCATCACCCATTGCAAATTTGACAATGGAAAAACTTCCGTCGTTTCTAGCAAGAAATTCACGACCAATATCGGTCAAAACAGCGTCAACAATAATGTTATTCGTAGAATGGTCAAGGTAACCCATACTTCACCCTTTAACTTAGATATTAGTCTTCAAAAAAAATGATTAAACTTAAACAACAAGTCTTTTAATCTTTGCTCCTAAGGAATGATATCACAAAATAACCATTTTGCGCCATCACGAGAAAGGATTTTTTGAATTTTTATTTTTTTTCCTAAGACCACTTCACTTTCTTCTTTATAAAGACTAAACTTTGAAATTTCTGATCCATGCGTTGGATTTTCAATGACAATTAAAACTGGTTTAAATGGGTCACGTAAAAACTTTTTTGAAAATCCTATTGCAACTTCTTTATCAGTTGTAAATGAACTTATTGCATGATTATTGAACTCAATGTTTTCTTTTAAAGAATTGAAAACGTCACCATCAAGAGTTAGTCCTCTATAAATTTTAGAGGTTCCAAAATAATTTTTTGACATTGCCAAATCAGTCATGATCTTATTTGCAGTTTGATAACTTTTTAGAGTAACTTGATATCTTTTTCTAAAAAGATTAATTGATGAGTGAGCAGCTTTTGCAGGTGAGTATAAGTCTGTGTCTCTAACTGTGGCGACATTTCCACCCGTGAATAACATAATTGATATGATGATGTCCATTTCATCATTTGTTATTTGGCCGTGTTTAAACAAATCATCAACTCTTTTAAAGTTAGAAAACACGTCAATTTCTTCTTCTTCAAACATCACATATCGTGTCATTGCAGCCAAAAGCTTTCCATAATCAACACTTGCACTTTGCTCTGTATTTTCATGAAGTGATGATCGAAATTGAGACGAAAAAGGACGACCAGAAGCGTGTCGTCCCTTAAGTGCATTATCTAATGCACGAGATACTTCGTCATCAGACATAATTTCGTTTTTGATTTCTACATTACCAAACTTGCCTGGAGCAAATTCAGTAAGCCTTTTTAGCTCTTCTCTGATTATTGATCTTAAAAGTTTTTCTTTCATCTTTGCTCCTAAGGAATAACATCGCATTCAATGCGTATGCTTTTATAAGAATTGTTATTTTTTATCACATCTTTGATTAGGAGTTTTTTTCCTAAAATTACTTCATTCTCATTTTGATAATAACTGAATCGTGTTATATCTGATCCATGTGATGGATTATTAATTTCGATTAAAACTGCTGTTTTGTCTGGAAGAAATTTGCTACTTATAAAGCCCCATGCAATAGATTCATTTAAAGTAAATGAGCTTATTGGCCAGTTATTAAATTCAATAAAAGGTCTAAGATTATCAGCAACTGATTGATCAATAACGATTCCTCTAAAAATAGTCTCTACTTTAGAATAGTTTTTTGATATTGCCAAATTTGTCAAAATCTTATTTGCAATTTGATAATCATTTTTAGTGGGAACGAGGGCGTCTTTAAACACATCTCTTCCAGTGATTCGTGCTTGATTTGAATTAAACAATTCTGGATTTCTAATTGTTGCAACGCTAGATTTAGTAAAAAGTAAGATTGACTTAATCACTGAGAATTCTTCAATAGAAATTTTGCGGTCTTGATATAAGTAAAGATAAGGAAAGTCATATTTCCTCATGCGGGGAATACGACTGTCAATTTCATATAAAAATTTTTCCAAAGTCTGAATCGAAATTTGGCAATGCGCTTTCATTCAAGGATGATCGAAGTTGAGACGAAAAAGGACGACCAGAAGCGTGTCGTCCCTTAAGTGCATTATCTAAAGCTTGTGACACTTCATCATCAGACATTGATTTGTCTGACTCAGATGCATCCAAAGAAATATTTGAAAACTTGCCTGGAGCAAATTCAGTAAGCCTTTTTAGCTCTTCTTTGATTATTGATCTTAAAAGTCTTTCTTTCATGCTATTTCCAATGAACATAATTATAGCATTACAAAAAACTTTTTATATTTGCTCATTTTTTCAAACAAATTCCTCGATCCAATCTTCCTCGCCTGAGGCATTTGCTTTTATGTACTTGTCTTCTTTTATAAGGGCAGCAGAAAATTCATGGAGGCCTTCATAAATGTCAAAAGGAGTATCTCTGAATGATGGGCATCCAAGATCAATGCCAATTGGTTTTTTTGAGCCATTGTGAAAAGCCCATGAAATTCGATCAATATCTTTTGCTGATTTTCTTGGACGACTTTTTGGAAAGGGGTGGGATTTTACATCATCAGCTGTGATCCCAGGGAATAGATCTGAAACTGATTCAATGCACCATTCTTCGCAAATCTTGCGAACATCCAAAAGAACAGTGTTGTTATAGTTAGTCATCAAGTTCCCTGCATTGCAAGCTTGATATAATCTTTTCTGCCATTGCAGAAATCGCGATAATCACTATATACTTTTGAGTTCAAGTCCTTTGATGAAATTCCCATTTTACTGCAATATCTTTCGATGCTTGGCATGTTATCAAGAACTTCTTGCGTCACAATTCCAACTTCAATTAGCCAAGCTGTGAAGTGGGGCAATCTTTCAATATCCTGAGTATGAAAATAAAAGACGCACCCTCCATCTCCATAGAGACAAAGCTCATCATTCCATTCACTAAGTTCATTAGCAGCGCTCCAAGAAAGATCACCTGCGTAAATACAAGGAATCATTTCAAACTTTGCACGATCAGGCATGTTACCTTCTATGAAAATAGTAAAGGTCGTTAGCCAATTTTACATAACTTTTTTTATTTTTCCTGATCTTATGTCTTTATAGATTTTGTTTGCTCCACGATCCGTGACTCCACCTGATATTGAAAGATAAATTTTTGGATATTCCTCAAAGTTGATTTTCATATCTTTCACAGGGTATTTACTGTCATCATAATCATAGCTTGAAGGGTTTTTTGTTTTGT
>Ga0114968_10000740_pt1 | contig 24485 bp, 23 predicted proteins | sample M_130807_EF_Meta_FD_87020 | JGI IMG/M metagenome (GOLD analysis project Ga0114968, IMG submission 87020) | Freshwater microbial communities from Lake Montjoie, Canada to study carbon cycling - M_130807_EF_MetaG | ecosystem: Environmental > Aquatic > Freshwater > Lake | place: Lake Montjoie... | reverse complement strand
AGTTGGTTAGCGCGCCGCCCTGTCACGGCGGAGGTCGCGGGTTCAAGTCCCGTCCGGGTCGCAAAGGTTTTGGTGTTGTATGCAAATTTATTTGTGTGCCATACGTACTGGTGGGCAACTGCTGGCAAGATCTTTGTTGGCTTGGTAGCTCAGTTGGTACGAGCGAACGACTGAAAATCGTTAGGTCGCCGGTTCGATCCCGGCCCAAGCCACATTCATGTGCATGGTGCCGCTACATTCCCATTCTTTTTGCCTCAAGATCAAAACTTGGAATCTGCTTTCGAACCTGATTAAAGCTTCCCTTGGAAATCAATTTTCCGTTTTCAATGTATAACACTAAGTCCGCATCGCGCACCGTGGAAAGCCTATGAGCAATGACTACAACTGTGCATTGACCCTTTAGACCTAAAATTGTCTTGGAAATACCATCCTCTGTTTTCCCGTCCAAAGCGCTTGTCGCTTCATCAAGAACTAAGAATCTAGGGTTGGTAAAAAGTGCTCTAGCAATGCCCAGCCTTTGGCGTTCACCACCACTCAAGTTTGAACCTCGCTCACCCAGATTTGTATCAATCCCATTTGGAAGAGTCCTGATCAAACTCGAAAGTGACGCTTGCTCTAAAGCACGGATTACTAAACTCTCTGTAGCTAAGTCTAACGGGTAACCCAAAGTCACGTTCTCGCGAAGCGAACCGTTAACAATGAAAACATCTTGAGGAACATAAGCAATAGCCCCAGGCCATCCATGAATTGCCTCTGACGGGGTTTTGCCTGAGATTTTTACCAGTCCCTCTGTTGGTTCAATAATACCCAACATGACATCAACCAATGTCGTTTTTCCGGCACCAGAGGGGCCAACAATTCCCACAAACATGCCTTCTTCTATTTCAACAGATACTCCATCAAGAGCTAAGTTTTCTTTTCCGGGATAGCTAAAAGTTGTATTTATAATTTCTGCTCTGGGAACAAACCCGCTGTGGTGTACATCTAAATCGTCACTTTGTGGGACTCTGATCGGATCTGTCCCTAGAGATGCAATCAAATCGATAGTTGGCTGGGCCATTCCAAGACTGCTCTTCATCATTACTGTGCCTTGTTGTATTCGAAGTACCGCTGGAGCAATCCGAGAACCTGCAGCTGCAAAAATTGCCATGGTAGTGACGGCCTGTGTGACATCATTCAAAATGAATTGGACTGCTGCTAGTAATACTGCACCTACTAAAACTGATGTCTCAATGACATATTTACTTATGTATGGCATAAATCCAATCTCTGCTCGAGTATCGGCAAATTTCAATCTCATCTTTGCGATTTCATTTGAATAGAAATTACGTCGATTTCGGACGATGGATTCGCGATATGAAGAAAAGACCTCAATTATCTTTTCATTACTTTCTATTGATAATGCTGCACTTCTCGCACCTATTCTTCCTGCTCTCTCGCTCATTAATTTATGTAAGATAATCGAAATAGATCCAAAAATTATCACGATCCCTATGAAAGTTATTGGGTCTACTACAAATAACCCAGCGGCTAGAATGATTAAAAGCGCAATATCTGCAATCATTACCACACCTAGGGCTAAGACTTCAAGGGTCAATATTTCTACACCTCTAGTGACCGCAAATAGTACTTGTTGAGTTGTCCACTTTTGTACAAATAATAATGGTTGAGAAAGAAATTTAGAAACTAAATTCGAGGATATTGCAGCGCCTCGATAACTCATAAAACGAAGAATTTTTCTTGTGAATAAGATCGAAAGGACTGTTCGACCAACCAATAAAATGATTGAGCCAATAGCGAGCACAAATGCTTGCCGCTCAAATGAAAGGTTTTTAATCTGCAATAAGGCAAGTACCTCCATTACTTGTTGACTTGGTTCTTTGGATTGAATTCCAGCTACTGACAGGGCACCTAACAAACCTATTGCTAAAACTCCAAACAAATCCATTATGGCCATAAATGTTTGGACACAAGAAATAATGATTAGTTTTCTTTTGTCACCAATGGTTAACACTCCAATGGCTTCCTTTAATGTAACTTTGGAATCAAATTCAGTCATTTTGAAGCTTCTCGAGGAAATTGAATTCTAAAATCGTGGGCGCAAATTTGTCTCTGTCTGACAAAATTGGGTCAAGACTTTGCCACGGTATTGATATCGAGGGATCAAGTGGATTTATTGCAAATTCCTTCTCCCGGACATACGGCATGTCTAGCAGATATGTAACCGCAGAGTTGTCTCTTAACGACTGAAATCCATGACCAAGCCCTTTAGAAATAAATAGTGCAGTGCCTTGAGAAGCGTCTAGTTCCACAGTGACGTGCTGTCCAAATGAACTAGAGCTAGGCCGTAAGTCCACAATGGCATCGAGAACTTTTCCAGAAGTGCAAGTTACTATTTTTGCCTGGCCGTCGGACTCACTACTAAAGTGCAAACCTCGTACTACTCCAATTTTCGAAATCGAAGTGTTTGCTTGTCTTACCTTAAAACTAGGAAAGTTCTCATGTCCATCAAATTCATCTAAAAACCATTCTCGAAAAGCACCTCTGTCATCTTCATACACATCCGAATGCAATAGCCATGCACCTTGGATATTCAAGGGTACGATTTTCATATCCACATACTACAGATTCAAGCTCTTTATTACTTCTGGGATCGCACTTTCCAAGGATTCCCGCCAGGGTCTGAGGGGCTCCAAATTGTGCTTACTCCAATCACTGTTATCCATAACAGAATATTTGGGCCTAGTGGCTAACGATTGAAATCGTTCTGAATCGATAGGTCTTACTCTTGAAGGATCTGCTCCACTAATTTCAAAAATATCCTTCGCGTAGTCGTACCAACTAACTTCTCCAGAATTCGAAGCGTGCATCAAGCCAAAAATAGATTTTTCTGCCACAGCTTTGAAGGAGAGTTCAACCAAATCTTTTGCATTTGTAGGCTGCCCTAATTGGTCGTTCACTACCTCAATTGTTCTTTTCTCGCTGAGAGCGATAGAAAGCATTTTCTTTACAAAGTTATTTGAATACTTGCTGTACAGCCAAGACGTTCGAATGATCAAAGAGTCTTTATTCAGAGCCAGAGCTAATGCCTCGCCTGAGGCTTTACTGCGCCCGTAAGAAGATTGTGGATTGACAGTTGAATTTGTTTTCCATGGAACAGTCGAGTCACCCGAAAACACATAGTCCGTCGAAAAATGCAAAAACTTGGTACCAAGATCTCGAGTACGTGAGGCAAGTATGCCCACAGCCATCGAATTCACTTGAAAGGCCTTCTCTACTTCTAATTCTGCCTTATTTACATCCGTATAAGCTGCGACATTAGCAACTACATCTGGCCTGAAAGACTCTAACCAATAAGCAACTTGATCTTCATTGCAAATGTCTAGTTCTGTACGCGAAAGCCCCAAATTTTCTTCGCCCGTACTATTCAAATGGTCAATTAAACTTTGGCCCAGTTGGCCGCCAGCACCTGTAACCAGCCATCTCATAGCGATTTAAATGGCCTCCACCATTCCATATTTTTCTCATACCATGCAATCGTCTCTGAAAGTCCTTCATTAAATTCGATACTCGGAATGTAATCTAGTTGGTTTTTAGCTTTCCCCCAGTCTACGGAATATCTAAAATCATGTCCCTTACGATCATCGACGTAATCGACCCAACTTAAATCCTTACCCATCGATTCCAATATTTTGTGCGTTAGCTCTAAGTTCGTAGATTCTGTACCTCCTCCGATGTTATATACTTCCCCAGCATATCCTTTGGTCAAGGCAAGATGAATACCTCTGCAATGATCGTCGACGTGAAGCCAGTCTCTGATGTTTAAACCTGAACCATAAATTGGTAATTTTCTATTTTGTAAAATATTTGTGACAAATAATGGAATGATTTTTTCTGGATGTTGATTTGGGCCGTAATTGTTGCTACAACGCGTAATTCGAACATCCAGTCCATGAGTCTTGTAGTAGGAACGACAAATGAGATCCCCGGAGGCTTTTGATGCTGCATATGTAGAGTTGGGTAATAGCGGAGATTCTTCGTTCCATGATCCTTCTTGGATTGATCCATAAACTTCATCTGTTGAAACTTGTAGGAATGTTCTGACATTTGACTCCTTCATAGCTTCAAGAAGAGTCGTAACGCCCAAAACATTTGTCTTGACAAACTGCATTCCACCATCGATTGATCGATCAACATGTGATTCTGCGGCGAAATTGACTACTAATTCAACTTTTGAAATTAACTCTCGTACTACCCGGCTATCACAAATATCTCCTTCCACGAACTTGTAGTCACTTCTAGAAATTCCTGAAAGATTACTCATTGATCCTGCGTAAGTTAATTTGTCTAGGACAATAACATCGGTGATGCCCAGAAGTGACCCATCAATTATCTTTCGAACATAATTCGAGCCGATAAAACCTGCCCCGCCTGTCACTAGTATGCGCATAGATGAACCCCCCGAGTGATTTATACTAACTAAGGCTACCCATGAAGTACTCTTTGGCACATGAAAGGCATAATTTTAGCAGGGGGAACTGGCTCAAGATTATGGCCGATAACAAAGGTTACTAGCAAGCAACTTCTTCCAGTCTACGACAAGCCCCTCATCTACTATCCTTTAAGCACTTTGATGTTGGCCGGAATTCGTGAAGTATTGATAATTACAACCCCAGAGAGTCAGGAAAGTTTTGAACGGTTGCTTGGAAATGGCGACGACCTCGGAATGTCAATTCAATTTGCTTCACAACCACATCCCGAAGGAATAGCACAGGCATTTATAGTAGGTGAAGAATTCATAGGTAGTGATTCTGTTGCTCTTATTCTAGGAGATAATATTTTTTATGGTCCTGGACTAGGTAGAAAGCTTTCTCAAGTCAAGGACAATTCAGGGGCTACTATTTTCGGAATCAATGTCTCGGACCCTGAGAGGTATGGAGTTGTTGAAATATCTGAATCAGGTTCTGTCAAAAGCATAGAGGAGAAGCCGCTGAAGCCAAAGTCAAATATGGCGGTGCCTGGGCTGTACTTTTTCGATAATTCAGTTGTGCATCGTGCTAAGCAGATCCACAAGAGTCCACGCGGAGAATATGAGATTACTTCGGTTATCCAGTCTTATTTAGACGAATTTCAACTCAGCTTGATTGAACTGAGTACCAAAACCATTTGGATGGATTGTGGAACGTTCGAAAGTTTGTTAGCAGCTTCAAAATTTGTTAAGGAAACTGAGTCAATTACAAATAATAAGATTGCTTGTATTGAAGAGGTTGCTTTTCGTAGCAAATGGATCAATACGGCACAATTAAAGGAATGTGCATCAAGAATGGGTAAAAATGAGTATAGTCAGTATTTGCTTTCGCTCTTGCTAAATGAAAATCTTCATGAGAGGTAATCTTAGGATTGGATACGTCCCTTATTCCAAGGACCTACAACATCCCGGAGATCGTAGACGTATTGATTCCTGGGCTAGGAGTAGAGGCATTAGTCTCGAAGTAAATAACCCACTAAAGAGTGACATTTTGGTGCTTTCCAACGCGGCAAATTTCAACTATTGGTTGGCGCGAGCAAAAACTCCGGTTATTCTCGATTTGGTAGATGGCTATCTTGGGGAAGAACCTTCTTTGGCCAAAGACCTCTCTCGAAATCTGTTTAGATCTCTGACTGGAAAGAGTGATTTTTCATCTTTAACTTATACGCGAGCACTAAAAAGAGCCTGTAGAAATGCATCATCTATCGTTGTTGCTTCGACTGAACAGGCTGAACTTGTCAAGGCTTTAAACCAAAATGTCCACATAATCCTAGATGACCATAGTGAGTTTTTAGATCAGATTCCTGATGCGACTTTAAGAGATGTCCACGCAGAGCGCAAGTACATTTTTTGGGAGGGCTTTGGCTTTACTCTTAAACATTTCGAGTTTATGTCTAGGGAGCTCGATGAATATATGACTAAAAACGATTTTTACTTGGTACTTGTTACAGACTACAAATTTCCAAGATGGGGCGGAAAAGTTGGCAACATTAACACCAATGATCTCATTCAAAAGTGGTTCCCAAAGTCTGTGGGTAGAATCACAATTGTTCCTTGGTCAATTTCGAATGTTGTCAAGTGGGCCTCAAAGAGTATCTTCGGAGTTATTCCAATTGATACTGAAGATCGATTTGCGAATTTGAAATCGGAAAATAAACTTTTGTCGATGTGGCAATTAGGTTTGCCGGTTGTATTCTCGGATACATCTGCATATAGGAGATTGTCAACAAAACTAAATTTGGAAACAAACTGTGTACCAAGGGAAAAGTGGGGAGATCTACTCGCGTCTTTAGATCTTGATCTTCTACATTCTTCTAAAATTAGAATAGAGAGTTTTCTATCTAGGGAGCACACACGTAATATTTTAAATGGTAAATGGGACGAAGTTATTTACGGGGTGATTAATTGAGGAGTGAATTTGATTTAACTTATGTGACAATGGACTCTGTTTCCGAAGGTGTAGGCGCAAGTCAAATACTCCCGTTAGTGATTAGGATGGCTCAAGATGGTTTACATGTAAACTTGATCTCGTACGAAAAGCACAATCCACCAACCCAATTAATTGACACGTTTGAATCTTCCAAAGTCTTGTGGACTCAACTTAATTTTGGAAGTAAAGGTGTTGTGCCGGGTTTCAGTCGTATGCTCAGACTCTCTAAATCAATCCCTAAATCTAGAGTGATTCACGCGAGAAGCGATTTGCCGGTCTTGGCAGCGAATCTAGCTGGAAATACAAATGTATTGTGGGACATAAGAAGTCTCTGGGGTGAACAACGTCGATTTATGGAGACTAACTTTGCAAAACAAAAGTTGTACTCCCTCTACCCGCAGATCGAGAATGCTGCATCGAGAGGCTCAAAGGGAATTTCTACTCTGACCAGTGCTGTAGTTCCTGTCCTCGAAAGTCGTCACCCTCATTTGCCCACGATTCGTACTGTAAATCCCACTAGCGTAGATTTAGTAAGGTTTAAATTCATAAAGCAAATGCCCCATAAATTGCTTGGACTTTTTTCCGGAACTTATAACGCTTATTATGACCTCGATCTAAGCAGGAGGTTTTTGGACTCCTTGAGAGCTCTTGCTGAAGTGGATATTTGCTGGGCTAAACCTATTGAATCCACGACACACTCTCTTGATTGTGGAGAAGATCGAGTCTTTTCACTTACTCAAGAAGAAATGCCGTCGATTCTTTCACTGGCTTCTTTTGGAATTTCGATCTGCAAAGAGAACGCTGGAGTTTCGTTGAAGGCTGCGATGCCAACAAAGATCGCCGAATTTCTATCAACTGGTCGCCCAGTTGTTGTTAACGCTGGTTTAGGTGACTTCGATGAATTATTGTCAGAATTTCAGGCGGGTATAATTCTACGAGGTGAGGACAATCTGTCTCAAAAAGCTGCGGAGTTGATAACGCTATGTCAAGATCCAATGACACCATTTCGTTGTCGGGAACTGGCGGAAAAACATTTCAATTTTGAGGATGTAGTAAAAAACTATCAAGCAGTCTACGAACAAATTGCCAAGGATTAGGATTGGAATTTCTCCAAAATTTTCTTGGTGATCATCTCTGCAGAAAAGTAATAATGTTCTTCGAGTTTTTGGGACGTGGGAGCTGGAGTAAATGGAAGGCTTATCCTCAAAGGTTCACTTGAAAGACTTGAAAAGACATTTTCAAAAACTTTTGACATAACTTCTGAACCAATGCTGGAAGGAGCCCATGCCTCTTCCACCAATGCAAGTTGTCCAGTTTTTGCAATTGAATCATAAACCTTTGTGAGATTCATCGGGCTCAGTATTCTCAAGTCAATGATTTCAACAGACAATCCGCTTTCTGAAAGCACGTAAGAAGCTTCAAGGCACTGACTTACTGAATGTCCGTAACTCACCAAGGTTAAGTCCGTACCCTCCTTTAAAATTTTGGGCTCAAGTGCTTCAAGTTTTGGGATGACTTCAGAAGTTTCAAATTCTTCTTCGTGTGAGTAATTCCAGCGATCTTCAACAAAAATACAGGGGTCCGGTGAATCAATACAGGCTCGAAGCAGGAAGTACGCATCTTTTGCGTTACTTGGCATTACAACTCGCAGTCCAGGTATATGAGTGAACCAAGATTGTAAAGATTGGGAATGTTGAGCTCCTTGCTCGCCACCGCGATTGATTATCGTGCGGATAGTCAGTGGGATTCCGGATTGCCAGTTCAATGCGTAACGCCACTTAGCTGCAGCATTGACTATGGGATCCATAGCTAGAATCATAAAATCCATTCTTGGATGTATCACAAGGGCAGGGCTACCGGCTAGCGCAGCGCCTAATGCAATCCCCGTTATTGCATTTTCAGAGACAGGTGTGTCAATAACTCTGTCTCTGCCAAAGGCTTTTTCGATCCCGTCCATTGTCTGCCCGACATAGAAAGGGGACCAAACGCCTTGACCAAGAATTAGCATCTTTTCATCTGCCTCCATGGAATGCAGAATCCCCAGATTAATTGCTTTCGAATACTTCATATTCGGTCCGAATAAACAGAAGTGTAGAGATCAACTAATTCAGGATCTCTGAGGGCAATTGCTTGTTTCCAGTAATTGCTAACCTCAAACTTTATTGAATTGTCCATTTGAGTAAAATACTCAACGTCTTGAACGCTTTCACCCAGAAGGCTCCGCAATAATTTTATCGGATCTCTCTCTTTCCAAATTTCTAAATCTGTTTCTCTGAATTTTCCAACATGTAGGTCTTCATCGAACCCAACATGGCTAAAAATTCTATAGGTATGAGCCTCGATAAAAGCAGGCTTCCTGTTTACTCGCACATATTCGATTGCGTGTTTGGCAATTTCCAAAACTTCAATCAGCGAATTGCCGTCAACCTGAAATGACCTAATCCCATTACTTTCAGCAAATCGCAAAATTTCAGAACTATTCTGCCTCTCACTAATGTGCAAATGTGAGGAAAATAAGTTGTTTTCGCAAACAAATAATGTTGGCGTGCTGAACTTGGATGCAAAATTTAAACTCTCATGAAAGACGCCTTCCTCCGTAGCACCATCTCCAAAGTATGCAACAGAGATTTGATCTGACTCTCTCGGAATCTGCAAGCCTGCGCCAACAGCAAGAGAAATCGTTCCAGCAACGATTGGCATACTGCCCATAAACCCGTTTTCTGGTGACTTTATGTGCATCGATCCACCTTTTCCAGCTGAGCAACCTTCCTTCTTGCCAAGTATCTCTGCAATCAACTCCAGCGGAGATCCTCCGAGCGCAAGGTAGTGTGCATGGGATCTATGATTTCCAAATACATAGTCGGTGCTTCGTAAAAAACTTGAAACACCTACGGCAATTGCCTCCTGACCTATGGCCAAATGGACAGGAGTTCGAAAACTCAAACCTTTACTCTCTTCTCCGATTGATAATTCAACCATGCGAATCAAACACAATTGACGATATTTTTCTAACAAGAAACTTAGTTCATGAAAGTCTTTTGAATTATTTTTCATTTTCTCACTCATGCCTGTAAAACCTACGAATTGATTTAATTACTGCGTCAACTTCGTCATTCGTTAAATACTGATTCATGGGAAGTAGCATTATTTTTTTAAATATTTTATTTGTGTTAGACAAGTCCATGACTTTGGTTCCAGGTAAATCAAATTCATGGACTGCTTTCCCTGCCCAAGGTAAAATAGTGCCGATGCCATCTTTGGTTAGATGTTGTCGCAACTCTTCTCGATTCTCCGCTTCAATTTCGAAGTTTTGAAATGAATCAAAATAGTCAGTGCCCTGAGTTGGCGGGGCTGGAAGCTTGATTTGCTCTACACCAGCTAGGCCCTCACAATATTGACTAGCCAGAGATCTACGTTTTTCAATTGAACTTTCCAAATGCAGCAGTTTTGAACTAAGGATCGCAGCTTGCAAATTGTCGAGCCTAGAGTTAAAACCCCAGGTGACAACTTCGCCCTCGTCATTTCGACCATGATTTCTTAGTTGCCTAATTCGCTTACCGATTTCTGTCGAATTAGTTACTACAGCACCGCCATCACCGTAGCAGCCCAAATTCTTGGCTGGATAGAAACTGAGTGTGCTTGCAATTCCAAATGTTCCTGTCGACTTTCCCATTAGACGAGCACCAAGACCCTGGGCATTATCTTCAATAACTGTTAAACCATTTTTCTTCGCTAAGTCTGAAATTGTGAAAAGTTCGCATGCATGGCCATTCAAATTAACTGGGATTACAGCACGAGTCTTTGTCGAAATTGCTTCTTCAATTGCCGGAGGACTAATTGAGTGATCGTCGGAGCAATCAACTAATACAGGAATCCCACCCACAAACCTGACCGCATCTGCAGTTGCAATATAGGTATGTGACGGAATAATCACCTCGTCACCAGGCTCTACTCCAGCAGCAATTAAAGCCAACCAAATGGCGTCTGTCCCATTAGCTACTCCCACTACTTCTTCCGCATCAATGAACTTAGCTAACTCAATCTCGAATTGAGCTAAATCATCGCGAAGGATAAAGTCTGACCTTGACAAAACATCTTCAAGACGCGGCCAAACGTATTCTTTTTCCGACGCGTTCATCCGGGCGTAATCGTAAAATGGGATTTTCATAATCTTATCTAACCTCCAGTTAGGAACGGAAAATTACTCTTGATATTTGAAAACTCTTCATTTGCTTTCTCGTAGTCTGCATGAGTGCCGATATCGATCCAAAAATAGGGACCATCGTCTCGATATGCGAAAACTTTTTCTCCGGCATCCAGCAACCTTTTAGTGAGAATATTTATATCTATCTTCTCATCCTTTTGAATATATTTAAGTGCTTTCTTTGTATAGATATAAACGCCAATATTATCAATTAACTCTAATTTGGGCTTTTCTTGGAAATCCACAATAACTCCATTAGAGTCAATTTCAAGAGAACCTAATGGCAGAGTATAAATAGTCTTTCTTGCACTTATAGTTAAGGAAGCCCCGCTCGCTTTATGCTCTTCAAAAAGATTCGAAAAGTTCATGGATGTGAGGATGTCTCCATTGATCACCAAGAAATCTTCATCTTCTGGGTTGATCGACTTCACCGGACCGCTCGTTCCAAGAGGTGCCGATTCTGTATGGAAGGTAAACTTTGGTAATCCAACATCTTCCTTCTTGCTTTCCAAAAAGAATTGAATAACTCCTGATAAGTGACCAAGAGATACTGATACATCATTAAACCCAAAATATTTGAGTTGCCGAGCAATGATTTCCACTATTGGCATTCCGTCGATCGGAAGCATGGGTTTTGGAACCACGATCGTGTATGGGAGCAAACGGGTTCCTTTGCCCCCCGCCAAAATAATTGCTTTCACTGTTCAGCAATTCTCAAGATTGAATTTTTATACATAATATCGGCCTGAAGAATTAAGGTTTTTGTTTTGCTCCTGTATCCATTCAAATGTTTTTGATAAGCCATCTTTAAGCTCTATTTTGTATTTCCAATCCAAATTTTCGAATGCTGAACTTGGGTCAGACTCTAAGGTCTCAACTTCACTCGCGATGGGCCGTACTCGGCCTTCATCGCGCACAATTTTGAAATCTTTACTGAAAGTGCTCCTACAAATCTCAAGTACCTGATCAACGGAATACGAAATTCCTGTGCCAAGTTGAATAATTCGTCCATCAAATAAATCACTTTGAGCTGCTAGCGCTATCCCTGAAACCGTGTCATCTACAAATGTGAAATCACGACGCACATTCGTAGTTCCTAACTTGACGATACCGGTGCCATTTAATATCTGACTTAAGATGGTTGGAATTACAGCACGCATAGATTGTCTTGGCCCAAAAGTATTGAAGGGTCTAACGATAAGCACATTTGTATCGAATGATGCGGCATAACTCTTTGCCAAGAAGTCCGCGGCCGACTTCGATGCAGCATATGGGGATTGCGGATTAATCGGATGGTCAAGCGTAATGGGCACGCTCTTCGGAGAGCCATAAACTTCGCTCGTTGAAATTTGAATCAATTTCGAATTACACTTCCGAGTCGCTTCCAGCAAATTGAGAACACCCATAGTGTTTACATTTAGGTAAGAACGCGGCGCAGCGTAGCTATATGGAATCCCGATCAAGGCTGCCATATTGATTGTCAACTCATGCCTACTCACTAGGTCAAACATTTGTTCAGTATCGGTTACATCACCTAGGGTAAGTTTTATTCGCTCAAGACCCTCAGATTCAAATGACTCGAGCCAACCATAGCTTCCAGAACTGTTATACCTACATAAAGCAGTGACCTCATGGCCAGCTCTAAACAAGTTTTCAACTAAATGGCTCCCAATGAATCCCCCGCCACCAACGACCAAAATTTTCAATCTTCACTCCTGACCGAATGACTACGATTGGCTACATACTAGTGTAACCATACGATGTCCTAGGTTAAGGTTCGCCACATAATGAAGCACCGATACCTGCAATCAACCACTCGTCCTAGGATCTACGGGTGAGTTGTGTCGTAAAGCCAAAGGCAAAAGTGCATCCAATTGTCACATGGCACAAGAAGCCCTCCTATTTAGTTTAGTTATGAAAGAGAAAATATAGCCGAATCCTTTTCTCAGCCTGCTGATTCCAATACCTTTCCGTTAATTTATGTGATCGCAAACATTGTGTTTGCACGAACTCAACGTGCAAACACAATCTTCAAAAAGCAATCTCAGAAAACTAATGGGGACGAAAGACGAATTTACTAATTGTTTTGCCTCTTTCATATGCTCCTATTTTGAGCTTTAGATTTATCGAACTTGTTCGGGTGTTCGAGCCTTGCATTTCCATCAACTCTCTACCAGAATTAAGGCATGAAAATCCTTGTTGTTGCACCAGGAGATAGCCTGCACACCGCGAGGTGGATAAATAGATTGATACGTAAAGATGTCGAATGTATTTTTTACGACATGACTCAGCAGGAAAAGATGCATCCCATGGATGCCTCAAAAATTTTTCGACTTGAAGACTTAGCGCCCTCCAATTACTCAATTTGGCTAAGATTTGGGAAGCTTGGGCAAGTCATTTTGAATCTTAAATTAACTAAGAAGCATCGCTCATACCTTCAAAGAATTATTGAAGAAGAAAAGCCGGATTTAGTGCATCTTCACTGGTTATTTCATTCTGTCTCACTAGCAGTAAGCAAACTTAAGTCTATTCCTATCATTTCAACGCCTTGGGGTTCTGATTTGCTTACGCCCGAGTACAAAGTTAAATCAAATTTTTTTGACAAACTTAAACATCGCTATGTTGTAACAAAGGTTGTGAGTAATTCAAATGCATTTTGCTGCGATGCGCCACACATGAAGGATTCATTGATTGAGTTTGGTGCAAATACAATAGATGTTGACATCATCTACTTCGGGACGGATATAAATGTTTTCTCTCCTTCTTTAAGGAATGAATCATTCTGGGATTCTTTCGGCCTTGCAAGCGAAACCGTAAAAGTCATCTCTAATCGGGTTTTAGCGGACATGTATGATATTGAAACCTTCATCAGGGCCGCTAAGCAGGTTCTTGTAGTTGACTCAAATGTTGACTTTGTAATTGCTGGCGGAGGCCCAAGTTCTGAAAAATTGAAGGCGTTCTCCGTCGAACAGGGCTTAGATCGGAAAATTTTGTTCACCGGAAGGCTGGATGATGAGACTTTTGCCAGTGCTACTAGATCATCAGACATTTATGTCTCAACATCTCCTACTGACGGAGGAATTGCCGCCAGTGTTGCCGAGGCAATGTCCTCAGGGGTCCCGGTTTTAATTACAAACTTTGGAGACAATCCAGGTTGGCTCAAATCAGAATCAGCTGGGTACTTATTTGATTCGGGTGACGATGAAAAACTTTCTGAGTTAATTCTAAAGCTCACTAAAGATGAGGGTCTAAGAAATTCAATGGGTCTAATAGGACGTGGCATAATTGAGCGGGAAAACAATGCAGAAATTGAAACATTAAAAGTCATCTCACTGTACAAAAGAGTGGCTGCGCAATTCCAGTAAAGACTTGATTCCTGCTGTTTTACTACTCACTATTTTCACCCATTTAGATGAAATATTGCGCCGCTAGAAACAATTTAAGTGGAAATGATCCAAAAGTGCATTAGTATGCGGATGTGAAAATACTGGTTACTGGAGGAGCAGGATTTATTGGATCGCACCTAGTTGACCGGTTGATTCGGGAGGGGCACAAAGTTACTGTTCTGGATGACCTCACCACGGGGTCTCAGGAAAACCTATCCCACCATACCCTCGGGGAATTTTATGAGTTTGTTCAAGGTTCAGTCCTAGACACTAAATTAGTCTCCGAATTGGTTTCTAAAGCCGACTACATCTTTCACTTAGCCGCGGCAGTTGGTGTGTTTAATATTGTCAACAAGCCGTTAGAAAGCTTATTGACAAATGTAAGGGGCACTGAAAATTTACTTTTTTTTGCTAACGAGTGTTCTGTGCCTGTATTGATAACAAGTAGCAGTGAAGTTTACGGAAAGAATGTCTCGGATTCTCTTAAGGAATCGGATGATCGCATTCTAGGGTCTCCTCTCACATTGCGTTGGTCATATAGCGAAGCCAAGGCGATAGATGAGTCTCTCGCATTCGCCTACTGGGTAGAGAATAAATTAGAAACTAGAATTGTAAGATTCTTTAACACAGTTGGTTCTCGTCAATTAGGTTCCTATGGAATGGTCTTGCCGCGGTTCATTGATGCAGCTTTAAAAAATGAGCCCATCAAGATTTATGGGAATGGAACACAAACGCGTTGTTTTGCACATGTTTCTGATGTTGTAGAAGCATTAGTTAAAGTCGCATTTTCTCCAAATACAATTGGCAAAGTGGTGAACATTGGAAATAATGTAGAAATATCAATGACAGAATTGGCTAAGAAAATTCTTGATCACACAGGTTCCAAAAGCGAGATCGTTTATGTCCCTTACAAAGATGCGTACGGGGATGGTTTTGAAGATATGGAAAGACGTGTCCCCAATATAGACTTGATAAGGCAATTAGTTAATTGGACTCCTAAGATTGGTTTGGATGGAATAATTGAAGAAATAATTGTCAATACCCCGAAGAAATCAAAGTAGAGTTACGCCACCTAGATCACGAAATTTGCTTGTGCAATCCAAAATTGGTACCCCTCGATTGAGTAGAAAATCAATCTCAGTTCCTGGCTGATTAGTCACAATTATCGCAACATCGCACTCCCAATCCGAAGTGACTGGCTTTGTCCCGTGCCACATTTTAACTAACGGGTCACGCCACGCTACTTGAGCACCTTTAGACTCCAAGCTCTCACGAAGTAAATCTGCAGGAGTCTCACGAATATCACTTATCCCCGATTTATATGCAACTCCAAGAATAAGTACCTTTGCTTGATTTATGTCTTTCTGAATCATCTTTAGAGCTCTAGAAGCAACATATTCCGGCATAGAAATATTTACAGAATCTGCACATTCTACTAATGCAGAAACTTCGCCGCTCTTCCTTGCCCACCAGGTCAAATAGAGGGGATCTACAGGAATGCAATGTCCACCAACACCCACACCCGGTTGAAAACCCATAAATCCGTAAGGCTTCGTACTTGCAGCTTCAATTACCTCATAAACATTCAGATTCCCAGCGTGACATAACCTTGCAAATTCATTCACAAGCGCAATGTTCACCAATCTAAATGTATTTTCAAGTAGCTTTGCTGCTTCGGCAATCTCGGGTGAGCCAACTTTAACTACCGCAATGCATATTGTTCTATAGAATGAGTCAGCTCGTTTAAGTGATTCTTCATCAACCGCTCCGATTAGTCTGGGGGTATTGTGTTGACTCCATTTTAAATCTCCAGGATTAACTCTCTCCGGAGCGCTAGCGAAATACAATTTTGAGCACTTTTCTGATTTATGGGCCTCAATAATTGGAATCATTAAATCGCGAAGTGTTCCGGGATACGAGGTTGATTCGCTGACAACTAATGTCTCCGTCGCTAGATGTGGTGCAATTGCGCTTGCCGCATCCATCAAGAGAGATAGATCGGGTTCTCGATTATTGCCTAGAGGTGTTGGAACGCAAATAGCTACAACTGAAGCTTCTGAAATCATGGCAAAATCGTCGCTGGCCCGGTACGCACCACTCGACAATGCTGAACTCAATTGGGCATCAGATACGTCTTCGACGGGGCTCGAGCCAGCATTAATTTGCATCACCTTGGATTCAGCTTTATCTATGCCAACAACATTCCACCCAGCATCGACGGCTGCCATTGCCAATGGGAGGCCGACATATCCTTGGCCTATAATTGCCAAAACCTTCTTATCTTCGGTCTTATTCACATCCATTATCCTAACCCAAGATGAAGAAGATATTGGATTCCCCTCATCGCTTTAAAACCATTCTATAAAGGGAGGAGGCAAGTGAAGATAAACGAGGCCGTGTCATCTGGGCAAAAAATAAGGGTGATGCGAATAATTGCACGAATGAATATTGGTGGACCTGCTGTCCAAATTTCTGGACTAATGCGAGGAATGAATGCTGAAGAATTTGAGCAGCGTCTATATGTAGGTCGCTGTTCAGAAGATGAAGCGGACTACATTGAAGTGGTTGCCAAGGACATCAAGAGTTATATGGTTGAGGGCTTAGGACGTAAAGTTAGTTTCACTGGAGATTTCTCGGCTCTCTTTAGTTTGATTTTAGAGATACGAAGATTTAAACCACACATTATTCACACCCATACTTCAAAAGCGGGTGTTCTCGGCAGAATCGCATCAATCTTGTCTTTGCACCGATCGATTCGGATTCACACCTACCACGGACATTTGTTAAATGGATATTTTAGAAAGCCACAGCGGCGAATCATGATAATGATCGAGAGATTTCTTTCATTATTCACCCATGAAATCTTGGCGGTAGGCGCTAAGGTGCGGGAGGACTTACTAAAAGAAAAAATTGGTAAGGAGTATAAATTCCAAGTTATGCCCCCAGGACTTGAAATTGGAAAACTAACCGCAAGGGGATTGGCACAAAGAAAGTTGGGCCTACCGAGTTCAGTCTTGCAATGTGGATTTGTTGGACGTGTTACTGAAATTAAGCGCCCTGATAGATTCCTAGATGCAGTTGCTGAAATTAAAAGACGAAAAATAGAAATGAATTTCTTTATTGCAGGAGATGGTGATTTGTTAAATTACTGTCGGGAGAGAATTAGTCAAGAATTGCTACCAGTATCTTTATTGGGCTGGCAATCTGACATGGAAACAGTTCTCTCTGCCGCCGATTTCTTTATCCTCACTAGTGATAATGAAGGGACACCTTTAAGCCTGATACAGGCAGGTATGGCAGGCTTGCCAGTGATCGCCACGAATGTTGGCTCAGTGTCAGAAGTTTTGATGGGGGGCGAATCTGGCATTTTGGTAGAAGCAAATGTGAATCATATAGTTAATGCGATAGAAAAATTGGTGTCAAGTAAAGAATTGAGAGAATCGCTTGGTAAAAAGGCAAAGAAATTTACTTTAGAAAATTTTGGAGTTAAACGCCTAGTCATGGACCATGAGCGCCTTTACAAATCTAGACTCTAGTCCAACCAATTTCGCGCCCAAAGCTCTAGCATCAACATCGGCCAAATCAATTCATCTCTATCAATGCCACTCATATGTGATTCGATAGTTTTTTGTACAACTTTCATGTCAAACCAACCTCTTTGCTGGGCTGTCCTATCGGTGAGTGTGTCGATAGTCATTTCTTTCAAGCCCGTTCGAATCCATTCTGCTCTTGGAATCGCGAAGCCCATTTTGGGCCGATCAATTAATTCATTGGGAACCATGGAGCGAGCTAAGTCTTTTAATATGTGTTTGCTCTCTGTGCCCTTGACCTTAAAGTGGCGAGGTAGCGATAAACCCCATTCAACCACTTCCACATCTAGCAACGGGGATCTGACTTCTAAACTGTTGGCCATTGTTGCAATGTCAGCTTTGAAGAGTAGATCTCCAGGTAAATAGTTGGAGAAATCTGACCTTATCATTCTATTGAAGTCACTCAAGTCCCCCGCGTCGAATTGTGTCAGAAAATTTAACTCTGCCGAACTTGTTACCAAATCTTGATTTAAGACTTGCCTGAAAACATGGTTGCTATTTAATGACTGAATCGCACTATAACGGTGCGCTAAAGATTTCTCTCCGTGCATCTGAGATCTGATCCGAGAAACTTTTCTCTGATTGAGAAATGGTAGGTCGCCAAATAGAGAGATTGCTGGGCGTAAAGCGGTAAGCCATGGATTAAAGTTTTGCAAAATAGGAGCGGCAAGGTAACGGTCATAGCCCCCGAATACTTCGTCTCCGCCATCCCCGCCTAAAGCTACAACGAGCTCCTTACTCGCAAACTTGGCGAGCAGAAATGTTGGCAATATTGAGGAATCAGCAAAGGGTTGGTCCAGCGTGGAGGCTAGTGATGTAAGAAGAACCGATGGGTCGGGGTCAATTATTTCTTCATGGTGCTCAGTTCCTAAGAATGCCGCAACTTTTCGAGCATATGCAAGCTCATTGTATTGTGCACTTTTAAAGCCGATCGAATATGTTTGAACTGGACTAGGCAATAATTTAGTCATCATTGCTGTTACAACTGTCGAATCTATTCCACCGCTGAGGAAAGAACCCATGGGTCTTTCAGAGACAAGTCTTCTCGACACAGCCTTTAAAATTAGATCCTCTGTTGTTTCCAATGCCTCGTCATAAGAGATTCCAGACAAAGAAATAAATCTTGGAGACCAGTATTTGCTTACAGTCAAGGTCCCCTCTTTCCAAGTCAAAATGGAAGCTGGGGGTACTTGACTAATTTCGTTAAAAGCTGAATTTGGAGAGTTAATGAAACCATATTGCATCACTTCTGCAATCATGTCACTTCGTAAAGTGCAGTTCGGAAGTGCAACTAAAAGGGCTTTAACCTCTGAGGCAAAGAGTAAAGTGCCCTCGACAGATTCGGAATACCAGAGTGGTTTCTTGCCCATTCTGTCTCGAACTAGATGCAGAGCCTTCTCACATTCATCGCTAATGGCGATAGCAAACATTCCGTTTAGCTTTAAAGCGAAATTCACCCCATACGTCTGATAAAGCTTTGCAATCACCTCGGCCTCGCCCGAAGAAACAAACTTAATTCCTTTTTGCTCGAGTTCCATACGTAATTCTCTATAATTGTAAATTTCTCCATTAAAAACTACGGTCACTTTTTCGTTCGCATCCAAGAATGGCTGCTTACCGGAATCGACTTCAACTATAGATAGGCGCCTCATGCCGAGTGCAACGGTTTCACTTATGTAAGTTCCTTCATCGTCTGGCCCACGATGCTCTAAGCTCTCAAGTTGACGTGTTAGCAAGTGCATTTGCGGGGCATGTGGCCCTACTCCACCAGCGATTCCACACATATTACTGACTAGTCTTTAACTTCAGGGCCGTTTGCAACCGTCTGCCCGTGCTCAATTAACCATTCAAGGGTCTCACTAAATGCTGTGTCGAAAGGCTTTGGATTCACTTCTGGAAACATTTGATTTAGGAGAATTGGATTATTTTGAGAATTTATAACATCACCAGGTCTAGAATTCTTGTATTGAATTTGAATTAGGGGAAATCTATCTCTTAATAAATCAAGCACATAACTCAGTGAAACTCGATTTCCAAAAGCAACATTAAGCGCACCTTCAGTTGTAATTCTTTTTTGCATAGCTAGCATACCCACATCTACCACTGTATCTACATATGTGAAATCTCTGGTCGATGTACCATCACCAAAAACTTCTATCGGTTTATCATGTAGTGCTAGCCAAATCCATTTCGGCAATACTGCTGCATATTGGTGATCTGGGCGTTGCCGAGGCCCAAACACATTGAAAAATCGGAGAATCGTTACTGGAACACCGTAGGAAGTCCCATATGCCTGGACATAACTTTCACCAGAAAGTTTACTTGCGGCGTAGGGCGTCATTGGACCTAACCACATTGATTCATCTTTGGGTAATTGTAAGTTCCTGCCATATACCGAAGATGAAGATGAAAAAATCACATGTGCGCCAGTCTCCCGAGCCGTTTCTAGGACATTTAGTGTTCCCAATAAATTAACATCGTTTGTGGCGATTGGGTTTGAAATTGATCTCGGAACTGAACCGCGTGCCGCCAGGTGGAAAATGGTTCCACAATCACTTAATGCAGTTCTCAATCTTTTCAAATCAGTTATTGAAACGTGTTCGAATTTAGAAACTCTTTTGTCAATATTCGTGATGAGGCCCGAAGACAAATCATCGACTATTACGACGTCATAACCCTCTGAAATAAGTCTAGATGCCAAATTAGAACCTATAAACCCGGCACCGCCCGTAATTGCTACTTTCCCCATAGCTCAAATTTTAAGGCATGTGAGACTTAAAAGATAGTTGATAGTTCCATGGCGTATTCGGTGAATTGCAATTTAGAAAACAAATACATCCATGCATGAAATCCCCTTGAATTGTTCATTTTACTTGGATCTAAACTGGTAAGTTGAATGAAGATAGTCAGTAAATCTAAAGTTTTAAAAATCAAGAAATCTTCCTTCAACATGATTTTAGAGTCCTGCGAGGTAACATTGAGAACCGGATTAGTTCGAGAAGGCATTTGTGCATCCATGGTCAGGAGAATATGTCCTTGATCGGAATAGAAATTGACGACGCTACAGCTCTTGTAACCAAATTCAACCTGGGATGGCTCAAATACTGGTATTGCCTCATGAACACCCTTACCATATTGCCACTAAAGGAAAAGAGGCGTCCTACTTGGATTCACATATAGATGCTCACTTGGTGACACCTTGAAATTGCATCTACACTCTCGGTCATCATGAAGGTTGCAATTTTAGGGACAGGCGCCAACGCTTATGCTGCCTACAGAGCGTTAGATGAATCAAATCATGAAGTTACGGTATTTGATTATGGATTTAGTGATTTAGCAGGGACCTACAAACTTCCAGGTGCGGCAGGTAAAAATCACGAATATGCTTTTAATAGTTTTTTTCTTCCTGAAGTTTTCAAAACTTCAAGCAATCTAGAGAATAAGGTCGCGGGTAGTGCCGCTTATGGTGGTTGGTCAAATGTTTGGGGTGCCACGATCTTCTCATTGACCCAAGAAGAAATGCTTCATTGGGACCTCAATACAAATGTCTTGTTAGAACATCAAGAAAAAATCTGTGAGAAAATCCAATTATTCAATTTGAAGCCAAATAACGATCTAATTGCGGCTAAAGTTGGAATTTCGCGACATGTTCATTCTCAAAATAGACATCTCGTTTCACCCGATTGTTTGCAAATCTCGAACTTGGCGATTGCAAAAGAGTCACTGTCACCAGCAACTGGCTGCATTAAGTGCGGAGATTGTTTGATTGGATGTAAATGGGGTCATATTTGGAGTTCGCGCCTTGGCTGGGAAGATTTGAAATCAAAAGAAAACGTTACTTTTGAATTAGGAGTTTGGGTGCAGGAAGTTACCGAGGCGGGAGATAAAGTTGTTGTAAAGTGCCAGCGTAACGGCGCGGGCGAAGACTTTATTTTCGATAAAGTTTTTGTAGCTCTGGGTTCCTACCAAACAGCGGCTTTGATGCTTAGATCAAATGTGTGCAAGCTTGTAAGAATCAAGGACTCGCCTATGTTTATTGCACCATTCTTTTTGCCATTTCTAAAAAAAACGACGCCGAGCAGACCGGGGATAACTCTTTCGAGTGCATTCGCTAGCACAACTTTTTCTGTTAGCAAATCAAACAGTCTAAAGCATGATTTCTTTGCTCAAGTGTATGGGTATTCTGAGGAACTAGAGTTAAAAATAGTTTCGCAAGTAGGATTAGCGAGAGTCTTACCTAGTTTTTTGAGAAGAGCTATTCTCAGCCGAGTAGGAATAGCGATGTGCTTTTTTGATCAAAGTTTCGGTGGATCTATCGAATCTAAATTGACTTCAGATAATGAAGTTGAATTTACACCAGTTTTTAACCGACAAAACAGGTACTTGCTTTCGAAATTGGCCAGGAAGAACTTATACAAGTTTAAGTTCATTGCCATTCCTTTCATTGGTCAAATCTCTAAAGTAGGTCTTGGATATCATTCTGGGGCAAGTTTTCCACACTCCACATCACCAAACAGAAGCGGTGAGAACTATTCCGACTACCTTGGAAGGCCTAATGGATTAAAAAATACCCACTTAGTTGATGTCTCTGTCTTTCCCCGTTTGGGATCTTCGCCTCCAACTTTCAACTCAATGGCTAATGCTCATCGAATTGCCCAGGAGGCAACAAAAGAATGATTCTTTCATGAAGAGGAAGATCTATATATCCGGAGCAGGTGGGGTCGTAGGAACAGAATTAAAGACAAAACTTGCTCAGAAGGGTTTTCAAGTTTTTCCAATTAATCGCTCTGGCATTTCGGGAGACTACTTGTTGAATGATTTTGATTTTTCGGATGGCGACTTAATCATTCATGCGGGAATTCCTTTTCACCCAAGAACACCAAAGAAACGAGCTGACTATAATTCTAATTCAAAGGCGCTCTTCAAATATGCGAATGATAAAGGAATCGATTTGATATTTATATCCTCTCATTCTTCTCGAGAAGATAATCCTTCCCAGTACTCTCGGGATAAATCATACTTAGAGAAGTTAGCAATGGAACAAAATTGCTCTGTCCTAAGGATCGGGGTTTTTCATTCAAGTCAGAACGCGAAGCAATCCCTAGTGGTTAGGGCTGTAAATTTGTTCAACTTGTCATTTTTAAAGCGCTTATTCGATAATCTTCCAGTAACGCAAGCTCAAGAAATAATAGAGTCGATTGAGGACATTACTGGAAGTGATCACAAAATTTGGAACTGTTATTCCTTTAGTCACTCCTCAACTGGGGAAAAGGATTCGGCGTTAATCAAGATCTACAATTTGAAACCTACACCCACCGACGTATCTGAGCATGGAAAGAGGAAAACGCTGTTGGCTTTTGTGAATATAATCAATCTTTTAACCCACTCATTTCTGGATCCGATCGTAAATTTTGCAAGTGATTTGAGATACTATGCCAAATAATGTATGTCTAGTCATACCGTGCTTTAATGAATCGGCTCGACTCTCGACTGGATATCTCTTAGGTCTGAAAGCAGGACTGGAATGTGATTTATTCTTTGTCGATGATGGAAGCACCGATGGCACAAATAGCTGGCTAGAACATAACCTTCCAGAATCTGAAATTTTAAGATTGCCCAAGAATGTTGGGAAAGCCCGTGCTGTGGCCATAGGGTTAACACGGACTCGATCGCGGTATGAATTCATCGCCGTATGTGATGCAGATGGAGCTATCTCGATTGAAGACTGGAGGACGGCATTAAACATAATTGAAACTAATCATGACTTAGACGTCGTATCGGGTGCGCGAGTACTTTTAGCAGGAATGCCAGTTGAAAGAAAATCCATGCGAAAATGGGTAGGTCGAATCGTTGCCACGATAGTTTCTCTCATCGTAAATTTGCAGATCTACGATCCCCAGTCTCCTTGCAAAATCTATAGAAGTAAATTTATTGAGTCTTTAGACATGGAAGAGTTTAGGACTAAGTGGTTTTTGGATGCAGAGATGTTTATAGCAAAAGGTGGCTCAGTGGAAATTCGTGAATTTTCACTGAGTAACTGGAGTGATATCCCTGGGTCGCATTTAGGAATCTACTCATTTTTTGAGGTTACAAAGGATTTAGCTAACGTTTTGCTCCTTAAACTTTCTAAATTTAGATCCAATTAGTCAAGCCGCACAACGCCACCCGGTGTCATCAAATGCACCGCAACAATCCCCGACTCACCCTCATTCGTCGACGGGTCAATAAACTCAATATCTGTCCCATTTAACCCATCAAGAATCTCTGACTTAAACCATGAGTCTGAAAGTTGCTCAGTGTCAGCAATCGTAATCTTCTCAATTGCAGCAACTGCCTTTCCATCTTGTGATGGATGATCAGCGGTTAGCCATTGAATAAAGAATGGGAGTTCGCGTGAATCGGTAATCTCATTAACTCCGATTTGCTTCCACTTAAGATCGGTTCCATCTGGGCGTGTGCGGTGACCTTCAGTTGCGGTGCGTCCAAACTTCTCTTCAACTATTGAAATATTGTCAGTTGCAAAAACCCAAGTAAGCCAACCTCCGCCTTCTTGTGCTTTCTTACTAACAGCTTTGCCCCAAGGAGTTTGCTCTGTTGCTGGGTGATCTAGTGGACAGACAACTTCAATGTATTGGCCGTTTTGAAGAGGCAGTGTGAAGTTGCGTGTGCCAAAGCGTGGGTGAACACCACCATCTACGAAGGTGCTGCCAAGGCGTGAACCCAAGCGTTGAACTGTGTCGGCTAGTTGATCATGGGAAGTTACATATGAGACATGGTCTAAGCGCATGGGGAAATCTTGCCCTATGAAAGGGGGTGCTCATTACCATCTGGCCGCCTGCGGCGGCCT
>Ga0114968_10000737_pt1 | contig 24528 bp, 27 predicted proteins | sample M_130807_EF_Meta_FD_87020 | JGI IMG/M metagenome (GOLD analysis project Ga0114968, IMG submission 87020) | Freshwater microbial communities from Lake Montjoie, Canada to study carbon cycling - M_130807_EF_MetaG | ecosystem: Environmental > Aquatic > Freshwater > Lake | place: Lake Montjoie... | reverse complement strand
TAGTTTCACAATTAAATACGATAGTTTAAGACCATTAGTATGGACATTTTAAAGCTCTTTTTGAGATATATGCGTGACTAAATTTGATAATTTAACATAATATTTATGCTGACTTATTTTACGGAGGTATGGCTGTCAGCCCAACTTTAACTCATGGTAATTCAAGCTTTAGCTCTTCTAGCGTCAATATTTTCATTTTTCTCTATCTTCCCACAAATTTTAGCGATGTTAAAAAGTGATAAAAAAACAGATTTCCCCTTACTGCTAAAAATTATTTATTTTATTATCCCTCTATCTTGGCTGATTTGGTCTATAAAAGAGTCATCGTATCTGCCCCTCTTTGCTTCTATCTTAAATCTTATATTAGCGAGCATCTATTTACTTAAGGTAAAATTATCTACAAGCTCTTTTTTTGGGTTTGCATCAATATTACTTGCAGGCATTATGCTTTACTTTATGCCCGTATTTTGGCAGGAAGCCCTGACCGCCATACTCTCAATCTTAATGGTTTTAGTTGCTATTAGAGAGATAGATAAAGTGGAAGAGGATATCTCTTCTTTAAAATATTTTTTAGAAGGTTTAGAAGAATTGATTTGGTGTGGTTGGGCCTTCCTTTCTGCTGTACCGCTAATTGGAATTTCATCGGTTTTTTATGGACCAATTCTAATATTCTTCTCGTATAAGATTCATAAGAAGTCAAATAGGATTGGCTATTTTAATAGATTACTGATCATATGGTACGGTATTTCCGTAAAGCTTGGTTCAATAGTAAAAAGCAAGATTTTGGTAAAACAACAATATCTTTCGCGGTTGAACCTCCAGTTAATTAGGGCAAATTCTTTGGTGGTTCATCAGGACATATTTTTTTATATTGAAGATTAGCTTTTTTTATTGGCTTATCCGAAACTGACCTTTTATAAAAAAAATTAGCAATAACCAAGACAACATTTAATTACTATCAATTTAGGCAATAACGTTATTATGTTCTGGTTGCTTTATTAATGGCGGATTCTTCGATGAAACTTTTTTGTGTTCAACCGATCCTTCTCTTAGTATATCTATGCTTTTCACTAATTCGGCGGGTAGTTTCATGGCTAGGGCGATGTCTGTTTCACGAATATCAACATTCTCTAGGTAGACTCCAACTTCCGCCTCAGGGTCCGAGGAATTCATACCTAGTACTACGGCATCACGATATAGCTCAGCCAGATCAGGATTTTTAAAGTAACCAATTACATCTCCCTCTATGGGGTCTGTATAATTATTGTCCTTTTAATACTTTCTAGTTAAAGTTAGATGATAATATTCTGAGACCCCATATTTTTATAAGATTTCTCTGTTGGTTTTTTCGTAGAGTAAGGTATAGACATCATGAGCTAATTTTTCTGTTTCAGCGATGTTTTGTAGATTTAGTATGGCATCACTACTTAAGGTCTGGCCATTATCAGGGTTGTTGGTGTAGGTGATTCTAATAGAGGCTAGCTCTTCGTTGACTTGCCTATCTGCTTCCTCTTTATGGTAGGTTACTCCCATGTAGAAAGAAAATACTATAGCTAAAATCAAGGAGGGGATAAGAAATTTTATTTTCATACTTTCTATTATACTAGTTAATAATTATTCTTCCTTAGCTCATAGTGGTTTATGGTGGTGCTACCACTCAAAAGATAATAGCCCCTCCGAAGAGGGGCTATTAAACTATATTATGGAAGCAACTTCAAGTAATTCTTTAAAAGTTCCAGGAAATCCTTCTGCAAATAATACCATTGCTACCTCTTGAGCCTCTTTAGGGAGGCCGTTTGAGTCAAGCAAGGCTATAAGTGCTTTTGTAACAGATGGTGTCATATGGCTACTCATATCTTAACCGCTGCATGAGCTAACTCTTCTAGTGAGTTAGTCCAATCTTTGGCTAGTGAGAAATATGTTGACCAGTTATCTGGTGATTTTTCCATGTAGTTAATGCTTTTGGTTAGATCGTTAATAGCTTCATCACTGAGTTTGACGCAGTAATTTACAGTAGGGTTGAGCCAGGCTGCAGAATTTATGCGTGTCATTGCAATGAAGGACAAATCCGTCATGCATGCTGGACCAAACATAGATACCAATTTGGCGATAATGTGAGGTTCGGCATCTTTACGACCAAATCCGGTTATAACTTTAGCATCTTTTAATGTAATGTTAGAGCGGTTGATAGCTTCAAGATCGGTGGCTGATGATCCAATTTTAACTAAATCTGCCACACTAATTTTCTTAATGTCTAATCCCTTTTTAATAGGGTTAAGATTATGAGAATCCCAACCAGACCAACCCGCTTTACGGATTTTCTCTGAGTTAAGTATTGTAAGTTCTGGTGAACCCGCAATGGCACGTCTGATGGTGTTACTCCAAACCTCGGGGGTTTGGTGCATCCAAGGATTTGCAATTACAAGTGAATAAGCTCTGACAACTCGATCACCAACATTTCCACCAATTTCAACCAATGATTCTGCCATTTTCGGGGTCAGTCTTTTAATGATTTCATTTTGGGGTGTGGTTGGGTTGAGGTAAGCAACGATTGCTTTACCTGGATCTATGTCATCTAAATATTTCACTAGGAGCTCAGGGTTGTGATTTGGATTCCATAGGGAGGGGATCAACCTCTGTCCGTAAGTAGACTTAAGTAACAACTCTGTATCTGTGCAATGACGTAGCGCTCGTGAGGAGGCGACTATATCTTTACTGGCAGCTAGGGTGTTTACAATATCTTCCGACGTTTGTTGATTGGTGGCTAAGGCTCTATTTTGCTCTTTATTTTTAAGGGCAAATATAGACCTTTGGCTTTCCTCTGAAAGAGGAAAAAGGCCGATTAAGGATATGGGCATTATTACTCTTTTCTTGGAATAATTATAGGATGCTATATACTGTTAATGCTAAAATTAGTAGAGGTAACCTTGACTTATTTGAAATATCTGATATACTATAGATATGGTTTTTTTAAGTTTATTGAGCAGAAAATGGGTTTTACTCCATGGCTGACTTTACCTTTATCGACCTTTTTGCGGGTATTGGGGGAATGCGGTTAGGTTTTGAAGCTGCGGGGGGAGAATGCCTACTAACTTGCGAAATTGATGGTAAAGCGTTAGAGACCTACAAAGCCAATTACCAGGCAGGGAGCAAGCATAGTTATGCTTTAGACATTACTAAATTAAAGAATAAAAATATTCCCGATCATGATGTTTTAGTTGCAGGTTTTCCATGTCAGCCTTACAGTATCGCTGGATTAAGAAAAGGTTTAATCGATGCACGGGGTATGGTATTTAACGATATACTAAGAATTTTAAAAGCAAAGAAACCTAAAGCATTTCTCTTAGAGAACGTCAAAGGGATGCTAGCGCATGACAGTGGTGAAACATTTAAATACATGGTTGAGCGACTTGAGAAATGTGGTTACCAAATTAAGTTTCAAACTCTTAATAGTATGACCCACGCTAATATCCCTCAAAACCGTGAGAGGGTTTTTATTGTAGGTTTTCGCGATCAGGTAGCGTTTAATAAGTTTAAATTTCCTGAAATGATGATTTTAAATAAAAAGATGAGAAAGTTATTGGATACTAAAAGTGTTCCTGCAAAATATTTCTATGACAACCGATTTGATTGTTATAATTCTTTAAAGAGTGAGATGAAGAATCGAAATCGTGTATATCAGTGGCGCAGACAATATGTGAGAGAGAATAAGAGCGGTGTCTGTCCTACATTAACGGCAAATATGGGTGGCGGAGGGCATAATGTCCCGCTAGTGCTCGATCGTAATAAAATCAGAAAACTTACCCCAAGGGAATGTTCCCGTTTCCAGGGTTTTCCAGATTCGTTTATCTTACCTAGCCACCTTTCGGACTCAACTTTATATCATCAGCTAGGTAATAGCGTTACCGTACCGCTCATTGAGAGATTAGCAGAATCGATTGCTCTTGCTTTTGAAAATAATGGTATGCTAAGATGAAATTTTTTTATAATGATTCTAATAAGCTTTTGTTTAATTTTTTAATGCCAATACTGATCGTTGCTCTACTCCTAATAACGTTAACAGCTTGTGGAAATAAGGAAGATATAGTAAATAAACCAAAAACAGTAACAGATATCGTGCAAGCTACATCGTACAAGGCCCCTTTGAGTTGCGACAATGAAAATATTATACAACATATTAATAAAACAGTTCAAGGGGCCAAAGTCTTGTCGGTCGATTTCAAACCGGCCACTGGCACAACGCTAGAGAAGATATTAGGACTTGGTGGTAGTATATGCGTAGTTGGTATGCAAGAAGCAGGGATCGGCGTTCAGATTATCTACTTAAATAATGCTACAAGTATTTTTAAAGAACAAATTGCGGCTTGGACTGCCGATAATTATGTGGAGCAAGATACTGGGAGTTTGGACCATGCTCACCAAGAGGCGGAGTACTTTTTAAGTTTAGAAAGTAGTAAGGTTAGCGAACTTCATAGTGCGAGTGCACAGGTTTTATATAAAGGTATTTGGGTGAGTATTAGCACTACCTATATATATAAAAAAGTTGATATGGATAAACTCGTAGATGTGGTCTTAGGCGAAGCTTTAGTAGACGAACAAATTTCTTCTAGGCTTGGATTTATACTACCTGAAAGATTGGCCTCCTTGGTGAAAGTGGAAGATCTGCTTGTGGGAGGTTCGGAAGATCCACAGAGTATCACGTTATTGGATAAAGGAGCCGAAGCGGTTTACGCTGTTAATACAAAGAAACGTGCTCAAAGTTATTATTCTAATTTGGCAACTCTGATTTTAGTCAGTAGTAAGGTTTATGCCAATAGTACTGAACCCGAGTTGGCTTTTGGTAAGAAGTTAGTGGATAATGGTCTTTGGGTTTTAGCTTTAGAGGGTCCCTACGTGGATAACTTTAATGATACTGAAGTAGGGGTGCTAGAAATTGCAGATTTGCTTCTCAAGGATAAAACTTTTTATATCATCAATCGTTAGGTTTGTAACAGATTATATTATTTTAACCCTTTTAATTTTTTCATTATAGCGACACTATCATTTTCATTCATTGTAAGAAGAGTATTGAAAGCTTGACCAGTTACTTTTATATCATCGCCTAGATCATAAAGTTTTTCATTTTCTAAATCGATACTTTTAAGGTGATCCAAGAGTGGAGTGCTTAAAGTTTCAATAAATTCAAATTTTAAATCTTGGCGTCCACTTATTTGAAATGCCCATTCTTGGAGGTAGTGGTTAATAAGATCGTAACTCCACATTGGTAGAAAAGTAGCCAGTGGCTCTTGCGTCCCCTCGTTAGATTCGGCTGAGAGTAAAATATTATTTAATTCTGGTTGGGTAGGGTAGGTTATAGAAGCTAAGGGATGGTTGCTGGTTTGATACCACTGTTTCATTTCATCTCTAGGCGCAATCATATATGTATCTGGATTCAGGAAAATTTCGTCATGGGTAAGGATATTTATTTGGTACACTTTTAATAATTTAGTTTTTACATTCTCTAAAGTTTGCTCAGCTAAAGGAAAGACGAAATCATTATCAATTTGATCCGATAAATGATTATTTACGGTTAGCAACCAATTAATACCTACCGGATCGCATAGATCAGGAGCGTAGATATCTAGGTAGTTTGCAATAACGCCGAAGGGGGATATTCTAAAGTTATCATGAGACCATTTAATGGTGGAGTTCAAAGGAAGTGACTCTAGGATGTTACGGAGCATGCTTAACTCAATCTCATTTTGGAAGGCTTGAGTTGGATTGTAGTTATACTCTGATCGGATATCACGCATGTGTTTATTATTCCAATAAGCAACCTATTTGCAATCTCTTCTAACGTAAGAACTTATATAGTTATGGCTAAATGTACAATTTGCGGTGAGAATAAAAAGTTAAAACCATGTTCCAATTGCAAAGGGAGCGGTAACGATCCATCAGGCAATGGTTTTTGTGTATATTGTAATGGTGAGAGACTACTTTGCTCTGGTTGCCAGAGGTAAGATTACTATATTAATCAGTTACTACTATTCTTGTTTAACCAGATATTTATTTAGATGACTGCGATATATGTAATCAATGTGTTCGCGAGTAATATTTCCTAGTTTGAAGGTGTCGAATAAGTAATCTTTTAAAAGATGCATCGAATTCTCCAACAAATGATAGGCTTCCTCTTGGTAGACAGGAAACGGCCCTATATGATTTACCATTCTAGAACTCCAGATAGCATATATTTCTTCCAGCCAAATTGTTTCATTTTTTAAATAATATTTTACTAAAAGTTCATCAATTTCTTTCTGTCTGTAGGTAGAAAGGTTTATGGGTTCGACAACAAAGCTGTACAATTCCTCAGCGTCCAATACTGGGTAAAGGGTAGCCTTTGGGGTTTCATCTTTGAGGCTTACAGTGTTAGACAAATACAATTCAAGTGATTGTTTTAATCCATTAAAATCTAGCGGTGAAGGTTGCAGGTTATCTGTCATGGATAGAGTGTGGCGACTTTGTATAAAATTTCATTTAACTATCCGAATGTTTAAATAATTAAAAAATGTAATGCTTTCGCCCAATATATATAATAAAATAAAATGGTAGCCGGTATTACCCGGCTACCATTAATAATTTATATTAGTACTTTTTATATACTTTTGCGCGACGGCTGTCTGATCTTTTAGCGTGGCAATGACCACAAACTAGTTCGCATTTAGCGATCTCTTCAAGTAAAGGTTTTAGATTTACTTTTCTCGATAGTTTGGAGATATTTTCTATTTTATCATTAGCGGTATGGTCAAAATCCATTAAATAATAAGGAAAGAATTCTTGGCAATCAGCGCAAGCTTTACTTTCTTTAAGATTTTTAAGATAAATCAAATTCATTTTACGTTTGTTTATTTTCTCATCTGCGGGAAGGCCGGCAAGAAAATTTTTGACATAGAGAAATGACTCTTCTTTTAAATTTTGATGTGCAGTGGTGTACTTAATGAAATTTCTCTTTAAAGAACGGATTAAGGTTTCGGAGCGATGGCAATGTATGCAGAGCACTTGACATTTATCGTTAACTTCTTTCAAAGTTTCTAACTTACCTTTTTTCCTTTTTAGAGTAGAAACGGTCTCAATTTTTACCCCATAGATATGATCGAACTCTAGGGCGTAATAAGCGAAAGTTTTTCCGCATTTTTGACAACCATTTTTTTCTTTTAATTCTTTAAGTTGAAGATCAAAAGCTGATTTACTTTTAATCTTTCGGGTTTTGGTTTTTTCATTCTGACCCGGTGAGATTACATGGGAGATGGAACCTTTGGAGCAACCTAATAACTTAGATATTGCTCTAAATGAGTAATCATTTCTATGGAGAATTTCAAAGGGGTGCTCTGTTAGCATCTCTTTGAGAGGTTCCCAGCCACTTCTTGAAGCAGCATTTGTGCTCATGTATTTTTCAATAGTTTTCACTGCTTTAGCGTCGCCTTTAATTGATGGCATTTAATATCCGCTTGTTTAGGTTACTCACGAATTTCGTAAGGATAACTCTTACCATTAGTGGTAATCTTGATTTTTAAAGGTTCCGTGGGATAGTTAAGTTTGAAAGGATTTTTTTATGGAAGAAATGCGTAAGGGACAGAAAGCTTTTAATGAACTACATGCAGAGAACCCGAAAATTGCCAATATGATTAGGGGTACCGTAAATGACCCGTTTTACAATGATAAGAAACTAGATGCTTTTTATGCTGAGGTTGAGCGTCTTAAAAAACTAGGCAACTAATTCTTTAAGTTTTTCTCTTTTTTATGCTTTTCCACCAGCGAGATAGCAAAAGTATACATATCCGCTCCCTCTTGAAGTTCAGAATCTCGGTCTAAACTCATATTATGACCTCCTTCGTAGTAACGAAGATAGATGTCGGTTTGGTCATTAGTATTCATGCTTTTATATTTGGTATAAAACCTCATAGGCTCCCAGTATCCCACCCTGTAGTCGCTTAGTCCTGCGGTCATTAGAATGGAGGGGTAAGCCTCTTTTTTTAGCTGGTCGATAGGAGAGTAACTTTTGATATAGTCAAAATCCGCTACCGATAATGAAGGATTCCCCCATTCCTCATACTCACCGATGGTTAGTGGGAGCTCGGGTTGGAGCATGGTAGTTAAGACATCAAGAAACGGTACGTTAAGAATAGCTCCTAGATAGAGGGTTGGAGAGATTAACATTGCTGAAGCGCAAGCCATTGCGCCAGCCGAACCACCGCGAATGATGACTTTACCGGGTTCAGTAATCCCCTTTTCAATTAGGTGACGGATGCCTTGATCAATATCGGTAAAGGTATTTTTCTTGTTTTGAAGTTTACCTTGGGCGTGCCATTTCTTTCCAAATTCTCCACCACCACGAGCGTGGATGGTAGCGATAGAGATACCACGATCTAAAAGAGTGGCTTGATAGAAATCCAACTCTGGGTCCAAGCTATGCCCGTAGGCGCCGTAGGCTTCAACCCATAGGTAGGTGGTCTTACCCTTACGGGGGGATAATAGGGAAATGGGTACTAAGGTGCCGTCTGATGCCGTAAAGGTTAAGAGTTCTTCACGATATTTTTTTGAGTCGAATTTTTTTATCTTGTCTTGGGCAAGGAATTTCTTAGTGAATTTACTAAATGAGTCGTTCATTTCAAAACTGTAGTATTGAGTAGGAGTTGTCCAACCGTCGACTGTGGTAATGAACTTGCGGTCAGTAGGTAAACCACTGGCATACAACCGGGTAGTCTTCATTTTGGGAGAAGCTACCCATTGGAGTTTCTTAGTACGCGGGTTTAAAGTGGCAACGCTTTGAAAACCATTTTTGCGGCCTTCAATTACTAGATAACTTTCAAAGATGGTGAAATCTTCAATATTCTCCTCTGCAGTGAAGGTGTGTAGTTTCTCCCAGTGACTGAAGGTCTTGGCGTAAAGTTCATTAATGTTATCTTGATTTTCCGCGAGGAGGAAAAGCACTCCTTGGTAAATATCAATCGAGAAGTCTGTAATATTTTCAGGTGGTGAGAAAGGAGTAATCTGGTTGGTTTCATACGTCAAAATTTTAACTTCATTGGAGGTGGAAGTGGTAGAGGTGATGATTAGATGTCTTTCATCCCGTGCATTTGAGAAAGATAAGGTGTAGCCAGGGCGGTCTTCGGTGAATATTATGTTATACTTATTCTCGTTAATATTGTAAGCCACTATTTGGTAAGGGCGGTTAACCTTATCGTACTTGAGCAGGTATAAAACTTTATCATCATAAGAAAACGCAATCGTAGGGGCATACTTACCTCTAAGTACGATAGTGTCTCTAGTAGGAGAAATAAAATCTTTGATGTGAATCTCGTAATTTTCATTACCAGAGAAGTCTAGAGCATAGGCCGCCATGTACTCTCCATGATTGAGCACTAGCTCCCCAAGAGAGAAGAAACCATTTTTAGAGTATAGGTTCTCATCGAGAATCAGATACTTTTTTTTATTTCTAAAGTAGTAGTGAGAGGGTGCTTGGGCATTAACTTTATACTGGGCTTCTAGATAGCCAAATCTTGTTTTTAGTTTCGGTGAGTAGGTATCGCTGTTGGTTTTTGCCTTTAACTCTTTTTTGATCTCAGCGTAGAGCTCACTCTCTTCCTCATAGAATAACTCTACCCCAGATGCAACGCTACTGAGAAGATTTTTAGTTGAGCGTTTTTTTAATGTTTCTTTACTAAGTTCAGGGTGAAGTATGTCATGCGAACGACCCTCAGGGAGGGTAAGAGAGATGGGCGTCTCTTTAGGGTTATTAGCAATTTGACTCATGCCTCTATTATATCATGTTTTACAGAAAATTACTATGGATTAATGGAGTTTTTTACCATTTTTTTACCTCCAACCTGGAGTATTGGGGGGTAGCCCGCTCTATCACCATAATTTTAGACAAAGTTACCCTAAATGTCTAGTAAGTGGTTAAATTATCCCATTAACTACTCCTTAACAATCCTAATTCCTATGTTATAACTTCCCATTTGCTACATCCTAGGTGGCGCTCAATCTCTACCCCCTGTGAGGCCTCCGTGAGCCTTTAGAGGCATGCCTTGAGCCTTTCCAGGCATAGGGTTAGGTACGGCATAATAATTACTAACAAGACCCTCTCATTGTTTTTAGGGTTCCATTTTGTTGGTTTAAATTTTTTACATGTGGATAAGTTTCATACCGGAAGATTTGACGATTTTCTAAAAATTACGATAATTATATTATGACAAAAAATAGCATATTCGAAATTAACGGTTCTAAGGATGAAAATTCTACCTTGTTAGATAAGCATGGAGAAAGTAAGAGTAAAGAAATTAGCGAGAATGAGTGGCGTAAAAAAATTAAAATTAATAACGCTAGTATTGCTAATAACCCCAAGCAATTTACGAATGTAAATACCATTAATGGTAGAGGAGGATCCGCTAATGCTACCTACACTAACAAAACTAGTACGAGTTCCACTGAGAGAAGATATGAAGCTCTCATTACAAAGATTACGGATGGAAAAGGGGTTGCGGTCACTACCCTTGGAGAATATTTTTATGATAGTAATAAGTTCGCTAGCCGAATTGATGCATTAGAGTTTGCTTGGGAGTTTTTGGAATTTGAAGATAGAAAGTACATGGATACAATGATTACGTTAATTAATGATGGCTGGACGGGTACATTTGGAGAACTGATTAGCTGTGCCAAAAATATTTAATACCAATTTATAATTGGGATAAGAAAAGACCGCCGGAGAACCGGCGGTCTTTTACATTTAGATATTTTCTTCGGATGCGAAAGTGGTTGCAGTGAGCAGTAAATCTGGAAGGGAGTTCTCCCAATCCGGAAGTAGATTTTCAAAGTATACCCAGGCTTTGGCATTTCCGGCAAGAGAGTCATTTATTGTCTGTCTTGCGAGTTCTGGAGCGTTGTCCAGCATTGAGGTAACATCTGCATAGGGCAGTAGTTCACTTGGGGCAATTTTAATGAGGTTAGTCCTCGTTAATTGGTTAATGGTAGGTCGTGAGATAGTAGCTAAATGCTTAATAAATTCACGATTGTCCACGCCATCTCCCATTGCTCTATCAAGGAAGTTGTAACCCTTCTTAAATACGGCATCTACAATAGTAGAGTCCAAGTACCCTTGAAAGACATATGTTAATGCATCTATATCGTTTTTGATACGCTCAAGTATTTTTGCGCGATCACGATAGTCAACATGATTCATATTGTTTGCCAAGGTTAGATTTTTAGTGTACGGATTAAGTACAGCATTATCAATTGCCATTCTAAGTAAACGACGATTGCCTGAGCGCTCAACTTGGGTGATAAGATTATCAATTTCTTGATGGTCTTCCACTGTTAAGATTTCTTTAGCAGCGGTTTCAATTGGGTCAATGTCGGGAGCGTTTATAAGATTTTTTATCTCGCTCGAGACAAAGCGCATGTGTCCACCTTCATCTTCATTTTTAATGACGGCTCTTACACGGGCTTTTCCTTCAGGATCTATTAAACGAAAAATCGATAAGATGGCTTGAGTGTTATGCCATTCGTTTAGATAGTCTTCGCGACTTGAAATGATTTTCTCAAATTGAGTTGCGATTAATGATGATTCTTTCCCATTAAGTATTTTAGTTAGAGCAGCTAGTGCTCCGATTGCTTTCACAGTTGAGATAGCTGCGATATTTACTTCTTCGCTCTGCTTTTCAAATAGTGATTGCACTTTACTCTCTGTAGTTGAATTACCTTTCATTCCTGAAACTGCATACTTTGCAGCGATGATTTTAGCTTCATCAGGTGCATTGGTATTTTTCAATAAAGATTGGGATAGGGTTGGCTTGCCCATATTGGCAAGCTGCAGGTAAAGTTCCTTGGGTAGACCATCGCGCTCTGCTAATTGTGTTAGCAAAGTTGTACGACTTTCCTTTTTGAAACGTTCTAGCAGTTGCTCTGTAGTGCGGGCTTTATTTGAGGCCCAAACTACTAAGATGTCTGCTTCGGAACGTAGGGAAATTTTCTTCTCCAGATTGGGATCAAGATTTGGACAATTTAATAATTGTATAAATAAAGTTACATCTTTCTGCTTTTCAGCATAAGAGAAAGCTTTTTCTTGTATCTCAACCGTTGGTTCTTTACCTTTAAGTAATGTTACATACATATTTCTGACATTATTTAAAGACATTATTTCTCTTTTCTTATTAGGCAGGTAACTGCTATTATATGTTATATACCATTAGAGCGTTGATAGTAATAAAAAAGGAGATTTTAATGAAAAAATGTGATAATAATGCCAGTAACCTAAAAAAAGATAGCCAATGTAATCGGGAGGTTCAAAATGGTTTTTGGTCTAGTTCTCGCTCACTGAAAGGGGATGCTTTTGAATGGTTTTTCTGCTCCGGTAAGTGTCGTGAAGAGTTTAAAAAATTTCATAAGATTGAAGTTTATGATCGAAGCGTGTAATTTATAATTAGTTTGCCATATATTTCAGCTGATTTGATAAGTTGATTTTGAATGTCTATACTCCTACTTTAGTTATTATCTATTTAGGCGAAGGGTAACTTATGAAGTATAACGGGTTTATTGCCATGACAGTCGATGGGTATATTGCTGATCGCTACAATAAGATCAACTTCTTGGATAAGTACAATAATGTTTATGAAGATTACGGTTACGCAAAATACATGGCTAGACAAGATGCGATTATTATCGGAGCTAATACATTTATATTCTTAGTAGAGCATGACCTTCAGCCATATGGGGATAGAAAAATTTTTATTCTCGCAAATAATGATTTAAAGTTTGATAGAGATAAGTACCCTCACGCTTCCTTATTTTCTAATTTGGAAGCTATGGTTGAAGAGTTAACAATGTTAAAATTTAATAATATTCATATTGAAGGAGAATCCCTAGTGGGTAACTTTTTCTATGAAGGCCTTTTTAGTGAACTTACACTTAATATCATACCTGAACTTTTAGGTGAAGGAGTGCCTTTATTTATACCTCGTGAGCTGGACAAACCTATGGAGTTGCAAGTTCGAAGCGTCTACAAATTTGAGAATGGTTTATTGCAGGTAGTTTACTCTTAAAATAAATGTAATTTTTATTGAAAACTGATTTGTTAGTTATTAGGCTAAATTGAATGTTTTTCATTAATTAATATATTAATAATATAGAACCCATTCTTGTTTATGTATTATTTGTTGCAGTAGTGCTCGTTAAAAAAAAATGACCCCACATATTGTAGGGTCATTTCTCATTAATCAGGTTATCACATGCGACTAGAAGCGAAGCAGTATCTTCTCCCCATTCTTTAGCCAGCACTTTTAGTGATTCAAAGAAAAGAGGTGTGAGATTTTTGTTACTAAGTTCAGTTATGGTATTAAACAGGGATAAACCGCCACTATCGAGTAGATGATTCTCGGCAATTATTTCAGTTAATTCCAAAATTGTTTGGTAATCGTTCGCTGGATTATTTTTGATAATTTCAGCTATTTTAACTACTTCTCCGTCTTGCATGTATGAGTAGTAAAAATACTCTACTAATTCTTCTTGGACTTTATCAGGGGCGAAACCGTAAACAGTTGTGCCGTCTGGTAGTTCAATTGAATCAATATCTAGGGTAATCGACCAGTGTTCTCCTAGCCCGTAACGAGAACTTTCTAGGTTTGCTAGCATTGCTAGAGGATCTACTTCCCATTCTGGGTCCAAATCCTTTAGGTAGAACCATTTAAATGATTCACTCCAACCTTCGATAGTTTCTTTTACGTTGGCTATTAAGCAATCATACTCTTCACGAGCATCATACTCAGAAAAATTGATAGCAAAGTTAAACTCATCAGCTAGAAGTAATGCTTCACGGCTAGTGGTATCATCGATACTTTCATCTCGGTACAGATAAGCTAGTTTTTTAGCGAAATCTTCTAGTTCTCCAAGATAGGTAAAAGATTCTGGTTTACTAATTTGTCCGCATTTAATTAAAATTTCGTTTGCTTTTGTAATACTAGGCATTAATTCTTCTAAACGCCAGTTTGAATGGTCGTCATTCCAATTGAACTTATACTCAATTGGATAGTTTATGTCAGACATAAGTCTCCAATTGTAGATTGGTATAGGTATGATTACTACTATTGTGGCTAGAAGTTAAGGGGTGCTATTTACATATTGCTATTATGCAATCACTATAATTACTTATTGTTAGTTAGATTGACTATTACTCTGCTTGAAGCAAATAAGGCCCAAAAGTAAACTCCATAAATTGACCATTACGCATAAGTCTCATCTCGGCTTCATTGGGTTTTACTACAATTAATTGTTTACCGTAGAATCTTGCTTTAATACGGTAGTAAATAAGATTTATATTCTGGGTTTGTAGGTAAGGCTTTAATATAAGGTTGTAGAGACCTTCCCCTTTTTTAAATAGTTGTTTACTGGCCATGGGGTGGAGTATAATAATTTTTTTGATATTCTTTAGTTTAAATAAGTGTTCCATGTTCAGCGCAGAGAATACTCCTCCATCAATATAGTCACTTTCTTGGTTTAATTGTGTAAATAGGCCAGGGAAACAGGATGAGTCTAAACAGGCAGCAACTGGTGAGAGGTAGTTTTGTTCATTTAGAATTCTTCTTTCTCCAGAGCTAAGATCAAAAACATTTATGTTTATAGGTATAGAGGGCCACTTATTCTTGGTCAGGTTAGTTAAAATTTCTTGAAAATCCAATAATTGATTCTCTCCCGGGCCTAGTAAGGATAGTATAGAAGGGAGAAATCTAGGTACAACGGGGAAGCGTTTTAGTTGGGAAGTTAAGTATTTTTTTAATAAACTATTTTTTCTTGGGTCCATATGATCAGAAACTTTTTTGCTATGGGATATTAGGTTTACATTTAGTTTTAATTCATGCTCGCCATACTTTACGGTTTCTCCAGATGCTAGTTTTTCAATCTCGCTTATTGAGAGTTTCGAGTCGGCGTAGAGTAAGCCGGCAATAGCTCCACCTGAGGTACCAATAATAGTAGATAGTTCATACTTGTTGAGTGCACCTTTATTTTCTAATTTGTTTATAGTTTTTAAATGCCAAAGTAAACCGAGATATCCCCCGCTCCCTAAAACTAGGGCGGTGGGTTTTGTTTTTAAATATATAGGTTTGTCGCTACCTTTATCACGGTGGCGGCTGTAGGTTACTGCTCCAGCAAGAATCGTTAAAAATAGTTTGGCAAAATTTTTTACCGATATCATAATGCTAGTCTTGTTCGGGCTTTGGTTTGGCTTTATTTTTTCTTGGGCGGTAGATATAAAAAGTGTTAAGTAGCATACCTAAACCAGTTACTAGTAGTAGTAGAGAGATTATTTTTTCCATATGGATAAGCCCGTTATTTGGTGTTGAAACTTTATATTTGTCTTTTTTATCAACATATACTTTTACTTTATCTCCGCTAACGTAGGAACAAAAGTTTGGCGACTTGTTTTTACTCATATTCTCATAGATGAATTCATCAATTACATATTTGTAGAGAGGGGCGCAGTTCGTAGGTTTTGAGCCGGGAGTCATGTTAACTTTAGTAACAGTTGCCTCAACTGATAGTTTTGTTTTACTGGGCTGGGTTAATGTGAAAATAAAGAGGGATACGATAACCAAGCCGATGCCAAGGTAGAGATAGTAATCTTTTGTAATCTTGTTACTCATGGTTATTACAGTCAAAGTATGATTTAAAGTGTCAATTATGTTGTAAGTTTAGCAATGTATCCTCAATTTCTAGGGTGACTTTACTGTTACTGATTAGGAGATCTTAAATATTTGGAGCTGGTTGCAGTTTTTGTTTAAACAGATTACTTTTGAATATACTTCGCCATCAAGGATTTCTTGTTGAGCGTTTGACCATAGGTGAGCCATGGAAGAGGATTTAGGACAGTGGGAAGAGGCAATTATTTCATATTTATTAACATTTAGGGTTCTATTCATATCTTTTACAGTTAAGGCTACTATCGCTAAAAATCAATAACTAGGTTGAAGGTTGATTACTAAGTTTATGATAGCAAAGCATATAGAGTTAAGGTTAGTTGGGTTTTTAACTGGTCAGTGATTGTACCGTTGGCGAGGAGTTGGTTTAGTGTCTCATTTACTATTTCTTGTTTTTCCAAATTGTTTAAGTCATTACATAACTTTAAAATCTGAATTTGTTTTTGCGTTAGATTCAACTCCCTTCCTTGTTTAAGAAGATTCGTTTTGCTGTAGTTCCCTTCTAGTTCTTTTACTAATGAGAGTACCTGCTCATATTTAAAGAACTTATTTGTATCATTGATCGTAATTTGGTTTATTAGGTTTATTTCAGACTTTGTCTCAAAAGAGGTTATAAAGGCATAGGTAACTGCCTGGGATTGCCCATTATTCATGGCTTTACTTTTTACCAATGAATTAAATTTTTTATTTACCTTGGTCGCTAGCGCACCACTTAAATACTTTTTCTCTTCCTTATCAGATTCAATGGAAGTTATAGTTGGGATAGGTATAGATGGTGAGGTTATAGGTGTTGGGTTTTTTTTACTATTACTAGGTGGGGTTTGTGCTGGATTTTTCGGAGTGTTAGGCTTAGGATTATTTTTAGGTAACTCAGCTTTTGGATTTTTATTACTTTCTTTAACTGTCTTATTATCTTTTGAATCTTTAGCTTTACTTTCTTGGCTTGCATAGGCGCCAGTAGGGTTGAGGAATGAGATTAAAACTATGAGTAATATTGTTTTATTTATTATTTTTTCCCTTTTCATAACTATATTATTATATTTTTAGAATTTTTCGCTATCATTTTTGTCCTTTTTAAGGTTAAAGTATGGTTAAGAACTTTTCACTTTTGCACAACTGTAAACCTCATATTCAGCGCCCTTACAGTATAAATATATTACTATAATTTCCCCTTAAAGGAGGGCAGATGCTTTTTAAAGATGTGCTCAATTTTTTTGGGCCAGTAGAGTTTAATGATGATTTAGTGCAAAGCGATTTTACCTTACTTAAGGTAAATGGTGTTTTTCATGCCCATGTAGATAAACGCGGATGGCGATGGATTGAAGAGGAGCAGTATGCTCGTTGCCCTGCAGAGGGCGAGCATTATCTTGGTCAATTAAAAGATGATGACATTTTATGCGATGCTTGCTTAGGCAATGATAGAATTGCAGGATCTTTAGATCCTAGTAAGCGTTTTAATGCAGATATCTTAACGGCTTACGAAGAGTTATCTAGAGAACCACTGCGTTGTAATACCGAAGAGATTATAACTGAGATTAACTCAGTAAAGTATCTATACGGGTTAGCCAATGATTATATAAGAGCTATTGAAGATAGTTTTGATGATGTAATGCAGGCTTACTTTATACTTTCAGAGTATAACGCTATTTTAGCTGACGAGTTAATCAAAACCTCTAACAAGAAACTTATCGAAATCCATCAAGCAACACTTGGCTCTGTAAAGGCTAAGAGTTTGTTTAAAGAGGTGGTAGCAAGATTAAATATTGATACTACTCAAGATGAAGAGGTTTTTGTAGCTGTAGTAGCTTATAAAGCTAGAAGTGGGTTCATGCATAAAGATATGTCGCCGGTGGCGGTAATTTTTGAAGAACTTGAATTGGAATGTTACCCGTGGTTAGGTCTGACAATGTACCTAGCAGGGGAACAACAGGATTACACTTTAGCTAAACTACCTTTATGGTTAGTTAAATTAGTTGAAGAGTATGCCCCACAAGCAATAGTATCTCAAATCTATGCTAAATTAGATGATGAAGTTACTAATACGGCTAAAATATTGTGGGATCCAAAAAGTGATGCGGTATATAAAAGCTTTGATGCTTGTTATGCTGCAGCTAGCTTAGTGTAAAACTAAGAGTAGTTTAAAATAGAGGTAGCTTATAATAGTTGCCTCTATTTTCTTTTTTATGAAGATATTTTATATTATGGTAAGTTTTATTGGGTTTATGCATGCCTGAGTACGCTGAAGTTTACTGTTTAGTTAGAGATTTAAGAGTGGTGGTTGGTAAAACTATAGAGGATTTTTGGGCAATAGATTCAGAGCGCTTTCCTCTGTTAAGTATTAAAGATTTTAAAGTAAAAGAGGTTTGCCAATTAGGTAAGGTGATAGTATTTTCCTTAGTATCAAGAAAAAATGAAACAATATACCTAAATTTGCATCTTGGGATGACGGGGGAGTTGGGCTGGGAGCGGGAGTTGATAGTCAACTTAAAAGGGGTTGTTACCTTTAGAGACGGTAAGCGTTTATATTTAAGAGATCATAGGGGTTTTGGACGCTGGTACTTGACTAGTGAGAAATGTGAGTTAGAAGGTAAAGAAGTTTTAGGAGCTCAGTTTTCAGCCCATGTTAAAAAGTTGTTAAGGGGCCGGAATATACCAATTTACGCTTTAATGATAGATCAAGATATAATTCCTGGAGTAGGGAGTTACCTTGCTCAAGAAGCGTTATATGCCACAGGACTACATCCGAGTAAGAAAAATCTCAGTGAGTTAGAGGTGGGTCTTTTAGTGAAGAAGTTAAGGTGGCTAATTAAAAAAGCAATTAGGGATGGAGGGGCTACTATGGCTAACTATCGAAGATTGGATGGTAGTAAAGGTCAATTTCAAAATTACTTTAGGGTTTACTCTAGAGTTGGAGAGAGTTGCTTTGGTTGTAAACTTAACCTAATTGATAAAATTAAAATATATGGTAGAACAGTATATTACTGCCCAACTTGTCAACCGCTATGACCACCCATTACTTTTATCCAAGTAGCGTTTATTTGCGCCAAATAGTATTGAAGTAATCCCTTACTGGGGCGTAACCTATAGAAAGTAGAAAAATGTCTGATTTTTTAGACCGTATTTATCTTGGTGCGCTTAACTGCGAAAGGGTAAATAGTGATACACAAAAACGTATCTTTGATTATGCGTTAAAACATAATAAATATAATTTATTAGAAATTCTTATGAATCATAATAATTTTGATAAAGCATTAATTTCTAATATAACTCAGGTAAAGAATATAAGAGTTCTTTCTCTCTACCTTTTCTCTAAAAACAGAGAGAATAAAGAGATACTAGAGATTTTAAAATCAGAAAAACGTAAGAAATTTTTAGAGCAATGCTTAGTGGTTGAGAAAAATCTAGGCGCTGGATCTTATGATTTGGTATATAAAAACTATGGTAAATTTAACATTCCATTTTTGGAGCTTTTTATACATAATAATAATGTACCACCTAAGCTAAAGAAGTTGGCTTATGTAGAGCTATTGGATTTGGCTTTAACAGAGCTTTCCAAAAAACAACCCACTAGGCTAAATTTATCCTATGAAGGCGATAATGAAGATGTGCTACATGAGCCACTTCGCAATCTGCTTGTTAATGAGGTAAAATATTTTCAACTCTGGTCTGCTATTAATTATTCTTTCACTAAGATTATGCTTAATGATCTTACGAATGCATTTCAGAATTTAATAGAGAGTGATTTACCTGATAAAACAAAATTGGCGCATGGTTTAACAGTACTCAACAAATTGTTAAGATATGAAAAAAATTGCCCCCAAGTTTGTAAGATTGTGGAGTTATTTAATTCTTTCTTGGGTAATAATCCTAAATTAAGAGTTAGTAAGGATTCATCTTACAATTTGTACTTAACTAAGAGTAAAGCGTATAAATCACAAGCCATAATTGACGAAGTTGCTCTGCTTCATAGCGTAGTTTCTTTAATCAACGATGACCTTTCTTATCTAAACGCCCTTAAAGCTTTAAATAAGTTTGAAAATAATTATGAGTCTTATCTGATAGATGATTTTGCTGATATTGTTTACTCACTATTATCAAAGGTCAATCCTACGGTAGAGAATTACTATCTTGCTTATGATTTTCTACCTGATAATCCTCAGTTAGAGATATTAGTAGAGAAGATTTCTTCACCCAAGATGTTGGGCTACTTTATTGCCGGAGCGCTCACTACAGCTGAGTTGATTGAGTTGAAAAATTCATCTGGTTTTAAAGAGATTCTCGCAGGTTTCTTAGAGATGACTTATAAGGAAGTTGGTTATCTAGATTATCAACTCTACGAAGAAGGTATCATATCTGATGAGATACTAAAAACCTTTCCAATTGAGATGATAAAGTACGCTTCTCTTTTTAATAATGTTGAAAGTACGCTTTTAACAATGTTAGAAAAAGAGCTCCTTACGTCAGAACAGTGGGATGTAGTTGAGAGTATGGCTGATGACTTTGGTGGAAGTTTTAAAGAGCTACTAGAGATGGCTAAAAAAATATAAAGTATCTAAAGGAGGGTCCGCAAGGGCCCTCCTTTTGCTTCCCCTTAAGGTTACATACTTCCCATGTGAGAAATTGGACTTAAAGAGTTAGGCTTGACAAAGGGTAGGGCAACTGGTATAATGGTTAGATGGATACTGCTTGTTTGCTTGAAAAATATATCTCTACAAGTATTGTGGATGAAGTTGCTTATGAAAAGATGATAGATGTTATCATCGAGAAAATTGGCGAGAAGAAACCTTCCTTAGCTGAAATTGATTTGGTAATCTCTCTATTGGATCTAACATCGCTTGAGTCTACTGATTCCATTGATGATGCTCGAGCTTTGGTTGCTCGAGGATCTTTAACCGAGGGTGGCAACCCCAGAGTTGGGGGAATTTGTGTTTTTGGCGATTTAGTTGGAGTTGTTAAAAATGAGTTAAACAAAATGAACTCTTCAAGTAAGAGTGTGGCTGTAGCGGGTGGCTTTCCTCACGGTAGAGTAACTCTTGAAGTTAAGTTAAGCGAGATTAAGGAAGCCTTGGCTTTAGGGGCGGATGAAATCGATATGGTAATTAATAGAGTAGATGCTAATAACAAAGATTACGATAAAATCTATCAAGAGATCAGAGCCATTAAAAATCTATGTTTGAGTTTTGGGGAAGAAAAGAAGTTAAAGGTAATATTGGAAACTGGTGAGTTAGCTAATCTTAATAGCATAAAGGATGTCTCTCATATAGCGCTTGAAGCTGGAGCTGATTTTCTAAAAACCTCTACTGGTAAAGTAACTAAGGTTGCAACTTTTTACAGTGTTGGGGTTATACTTGAGGCGGTTGGTGAGTTCTATCAATTAACAAAGCAACGTAGAGGAGTAAAAATTAGTGGGGGAGTAAAGAATGCTTCAACCGCTGTAGCATACCTGCGCCTTGCTGAAAAAATATTAAATAAGGATTGGCTAAATGTTGAGCATCTTCGCTTCGGGGCGAGCGGTCTACTTGAGGTTTTATTAGATGATCGAGCTAACAATATAAGTGGTCATGACTCCTTCAATGGTTTAAGCGAGAGTACTTACTAGTATTGCTTATATAAGGAAGTAATTTCAAGATCAATGTTGACATCGGCTCCCAATTTAGCAATGTAGATTTAATAACTATTTTTCAATGAGAAAAGGGGTAACATGTTTAAGAGAAAGAGCTTAGTAGTAGCCCTACTCTCTCTTACCTTTTTAATTGGATTAATTGGTACATATAGTTTAAAAGTTGATAAGAATTCTACTTTTACTAGTAGTCAATTTTTATATAAGGGAGTAACATGTGAGAATGATTCTGCTTGCTTTAAAAATTTTCTCGATTTTTCTAGGGATCGTTCCAGTAATAAAGAATTAGTAGTCAACTTGCTTCTATGGAATGAGGAGTATGGTAAAACTATTTTACGTAGCTTTATGGAGGTCCCAGAGTTCAAAAATGATTGTTATAGTACACTGGGGGAGGCTGGAAGCGAGTTCGCTAAGCAACGAGGGTTAAAAGCACTGGAATTTGAGTTAGCAATTTGCCGGAGTGTATTTAAACTTGGTATCTTAGAGGGACTTAAAGGACAAATCTCAGTGGAAAAGAGCAAAGAATATATTGCACATCTCTGTGATAAGGACCCTGAGAAGAATGGTTGTACTGATGGTGTTGGTCGACTAGCATATTTTTATGGCTTTAGCGCCAAGGAGAGTAGTGAGCTTTGCAAAGTTGGTGAAGTTGGGGTTGCTGAGATTGAGACTTATTTTGAAGGTTGTATGGGGGGTTATGGTAACTGGTCTCGCTTTGGCAGTTTTTGGGCAAACTATTCCACTATTAACGATGTCTTCACAAAATATTGTTTAAGTGTTGATGAGAGAGGGCTTCCAAGTTGTTTGGGATATGGGATGAGAAGTTATGTTCGTTTTGGATTAGTAGATGGCTCGGCGGAAGGTAGATTGGATGAGTTTTATCAAGTATGTCGAACTAAACGAGAGATAAATGATTTTTGCGGGATCTATCTTGGGTTTGTTTTAGCTGATGTATATAATGATATATATGGGAAAACACCAATTCTAGAAGGTGCTAAAATGGCGAGTAAATTGGATCGCTATTGTAAGATTGGTAAACCTCAAGATTGCTACTCCTCTTTTGTGGCTTGGTATTTGAATCAATGGGCTTTTAGTAGTAAGGATGGGAAATTCGCTAAAGAGGAAACCTTGGCTATCTGTACTGCTTTAAATAATGAGAGTAATAGGGATTTTTGCAGGGAGAGGGTGGTTGAGGAAGAGAAACGATACCAAGGTAGGTTGGTAAACGCCTCCAATGAGTAGTTCACTTGTTTAATAGTTAATAAGTAGTATTAATCTTTAGTATTATCAATATTTTTTTTAATTTAGGTTATCTTATTAAACTATGGTATAATGTAGTTATGGCTAGAGACATTGATTTAACAGATAAGCATTTAAAAGTATCATTTAACAATAAAAAGGGTATTCTTCATAGCGAAGAGGGTGGGGTTGAGTTTTACGAGGATGAGAGCGGTTTTCTAACATCTATTATTTTTAAAAATCCCGAAAACTTTAAAACTGGTCTTAAATTGAATTTTAGGGAAACCTATGCTCTAGATGCTGATTGTTACTATTTCTATCTTTTCACTCCACCAGAGATGAAAGTGGGTTACACTAAGATTTATGATTTTTGTGATGTGGTTATCGATTATAATAGAGATCATTCGGTTTTTGGAATAGAAATCCTAGACGGAGCTCGGAGGATAGCTAGGGGTTGATCTAGTTTTCAAGCTTTATACGCTCTGTTAACTACTCATTGCATCTACATTGCCCTTTTTACAAGATTTGCATTCTTTTTTTGTTGTACGCGATAATAGTTTAAAGTATATTTATATAACTTCTAGAGAAAGATTGACAGATGAATACTAATACTAGATTCTTCGTGTCAGCTTTGGCACATAGAATTTCTTCCACCCTTGCTCAAAGAGCATACATTAATTCCAACCCTAAAAATGTTTCAGGAATTCTTAAAAATGCAAATTTGGATAAAACTCTTTGGCTAGAACTTTTTGATGGCGCTAAGGTAGATATTGCTGTAGCGTTAGCACAACTTCCCTTAGATGAAGGGCAGAGTTTACTTTGCGCTAAAGATAAGAGAAAATCAGTTAAACATGCTCTACTCCGAAATAAAGATGCTACCTTTTCTAAAGTTGTAGTAGACTCTATTTTAAAGAGTAAGTGGTTTACCCAAGAGTATGCTCATACCTGGTTGAAGGCTAATTTGGTACCTAAGCGTAATATTAAGAAAGTGGCAAAGATTGAGAATGGCATCCAAGCTATCTTATCATTTGCTGATACTAAACTTTATACCACTGCTGAAGTAGTTGAGCGTTTACATGAAGTTAGAATCATTAATCAAAAAATTGTTCCTTATCTTATTGATTTACGTAAAGATTTAGTACCTTCATTGGTTGAATCAGAACGAAGTCAATTAGTACATGCTATTAGTTCTTCACAATGGCTTGCGGAAGTGAGCGATATTGAACGAATTTTCTATCGACTTAAAAGCAAACAAGGTTCAATTACTAGATACACTATGTGTGAATATGAGATTCTTGGTAACTTAATTGCAAATCCTAATACGCCTTTAACGCTCGCTAAATCCATTTATGAATTTATGGAGAGTTTCGGTAAGATAGTAGGAATTAGTCGTTGGGATTCCAGTAAAGCGGTCTTTAATGATCGTTTATTAAATTTTCCTGGTGTTGAATACCTAACTCGAGGAGATTGGGTTAATTGCGAAGATGAAAAAATTCGTAAATTTATACTTAAATGTGTCGCTAGTGCGGATTACAATAAGTTCCCTACTCTAAGAGATAAACTATTTGAGGAGCATTTCAACATTGTCTCAAATATTATAACTCCTACTAAGAGTGAAATTATGCCACTAGATTTAGTGGAGACTTTAATTCATGATAGAGGTTTTACTCCACAGATGTTAACTCCTGATATTGTAACTACAGTTGAAAAAGAACTTGATAGTTATGGTGTTATAGGTTGGGAACTTTTCTGGTTTTTACTACAAAGTTACGAAGGAAACTTAGCTAACTTAATTGTAGAAACAAAAGCTTTACATAAGGAATAAGAGGTAGCATATCGCTACCTCTTATTTTTTGTCTTAAAACTATTTAATTTGAGATTTACAAAATGAGCAGAACCAGAGAATTTTTTCACCGTTGTTTTCTATGTATTTCCCATCATTGATTG
>Ga0114968_10000736_pt1 | contig 24541 bp, 23 predicted proteins | sample M_130807_EF_Meta_FD_87020 | JGI IMG/M metagenome (GOLD analysis project Ga0114968, IMG submission 87020) | Freshwater microbial communities from Lake Montjoie, Canada to study carbon cycling - M_130807_EF_MetaG | ecosystem: Environmental > Aquatic > Freshwater > Lake | place: Lake Montjoie... | reverse complement strand
TGAAGCTATGTTCACATCTAGGTCTTCGTGACTACCTTGCAACCCGCATAGAATCTGGTCTGATAGCCAAGATTACTCAAGCTGTAAATCTGTTCCGCTTTTTTGGACTAACCCTTTACTACCCTATCTGATTACATCGTATTTTGCTCAAATGATGGCAATAAAAAACCACTCCGAAGAGTGGTTGTGGTGGTGTCGATTAAGTTTTAATACACTCATAGGTGGTTATCATGGTGTGGTAGATACCGGTGGAGTAAGAGTTCGAGATGGTCATAGAATTTGAGCCGCATTTCGGGGCATCCCTAGATAGAGAGTCGCCCTTCAACCTATTACTCAATTGCTTGGCAGCACTTAAGGCAGCGGCAGCTTTAGCAGGATTTACGGGTTTAGCAGCTGGAACGGGCATTGTACTTGGTGGAGGCATCACAGCCTGCGGTGGAGTCACAGGAGCTGGCTGAGCCAATACGACAGCTGGAATAAGAAGTGCTAGAGGTGTAATCCTTGATGCCTTCATTATGATTTGCTCATCCTGGCTTTAATCTTTTCCTGCTCATCCGCTGGGAGTGCATTGATGAAGGCTTGATTTTCGGCTCTAAGCGCAGCCTTTTGTTCAGGTGTCATTTCAGCTTGATTAGCTTTTACTTTATCTCGTAAAGCTTGCTTCTCAGCGGGGCTCATTGCTTCCATCATCTTAGCCCGCTCTTGACGGTACGCTTGCCTTTCTTGAGGCGTCAACTTTAATATCATTGCATTTGTTTCCTTAATCTTGGCGAGGCGCTGATCAAATGGAAGACTAACAATACTCATTGGATTGATTGGTTTAGGCACTTCTGCGCTAGCAACGGAGATAACTGAAACACCAAATAACAAACCAGTAGCAATTTTAGCTATAGTTTTTGCGGTTGTTTTTGATAGGGTATACATAAATGCCTTTCGTTGTATCTATTAGTAATAATGAATGCAATTTTTAGAAAACATAACCAACGCCCAGTAGTCCGGTGCTTGAATTGAGGCTGATATTGGATGAATAAGTTGACCGTCCACTGCTATTAACCACTGAGTAAGACTGACTTCCATAGCCCGCATAGTTATATTCTGCAAAGCCGTACAGATTTTTTACGCCTACCAAATTACCCAATGCAAAACTCTTTACTCCAAGGCCTAATACATATCCGCTGTAATTTAAGGTAGTTGCCCAAGAGCCATCAGCATTATTCACATTCTCTTTTGTATAGCTATAGCCGACCTTGCCATAGATCAAATTATCGGGATCAATTAATACGCCGGGTAGAAAACTAAAGTCGTATCTTGATTTATTCTGAAAGTCAGTAGGAGTTCCAGGATTTTTTTGCACTTGTATACCGCCAGAAGTAATGGGCTGTAAAGCAGCTTGGACCCCCAAAATATAGCTCTTCGAAATAGGAAAGTTATATCCGATATTAAAATTAGCATTAGCAGAGGTTTTATTGCTAGACCCAAACTGTTCAGGTTCAGACAATCCACCAGGATGCTGTTGAGTTCCGCTACCTGTATTTACGCCTTGTAGAGCGAAGCCCAAACCGAGGTCGAGACCAGCAAATGAATTTTGGGCAAAAGAGCTAGTGCTTGCCATCAATGAAATAATAGATAAGGCGATGTATTGTTTTTCATTCATGCTCTTTCGTAATAGATTGATGAATTATTTAATCTTGACTGCAGGAGAATAGAAAATCTTTATCGCAACAAGGGTTATAGGCTCCCATATTTAAATTTGAGAAGCTAATTTGCCTCTGAATTTAGCACTTATGCCCTATAAAACTATGGAAAAGTTGTTCACATATTGCTTGAAACCATAAACACCTCATTCCATATATTATTTGGCTAACAGGGTAATGGTCTGCACCTCTTTGTCCTGTGTTCCGCTTTTAACTTTACCAATCCCTCTCAATATGAATCCTCACTCCAAAATCCCATTGCGGGCACTCAAGAACATCGCAGAATTGCAATTGATATGATTATTCGACTTCTTGGTAAATAAATCGCTCACTATTAAGTAAATTCACATCAAATCTCATCGCCAGTCATTGATTGAACTTTTATAACAATCTCTAGGCTGGCAACTACTTGGAGCGATATATTGCAGCAGCAGCAATTTGATCCATTACTTTTTTTCTAAAGTCTTCTATTAGCTTTCTTTGATGAGGACTCTTGCGAGTTTTTAGCCAATAAAAAGTTCCTAAAACCAAAAACCAGATTGGCAATACATAAAGCGCGACACGCGTATTGTCATTCAGACTGAGGGCAAAGATCACAATAGCAAAAAATACTAATGCGACATAAGGCATCACTTTGCTTAGGGGCATCTTAAATTCAGATACATCATGTGCCTGGGGTAAGCGTTTGCAGTAAGCAAGATACGCGAACAAAATCATTGACCAGATATAAATAAAGATCAAGGCTGCAACGCTACCAACCAATTCAAATGCATCCATCATTGACCGTGTAGTGACCAGAATCAGGGTAGCTAGAAGAATTAGTCCCGTTCCAAAGAAGATTCCACCAGTAGGTACATTATGGGAGGATAACTTTCCAAAAACAGTAGGCGCATGGTGATGTTTTGCCAGTCCATACACCATACGTGATGTGGCATAAATGCCGCTATTGCTAGAAGAGGTCGCCGAACTAATTACCACAGCATTAATCACTGAAGCGGCACTGATCATGCCTACGAGAGAAAACATGCCGACAAATGGACTTTGATTGGGGGAGATATCTCTCCATGGGGTCACCATCATTAATGCCATGACGGTGCCAATATAAAAAATAATGATTCTGAGAGGGATTTTATGAATCGCATCAGGGAGCATTTTCTTTGGATCCTTCGTTTCAGCCATCATGGTGCCAATAATTTCCATTCCAGCAAAAGCAAAGATCGCCGTTTGTAGACCTCCCAGCAACCCTGAAATCCCATTGGGGAAAAATCCGCCGTAAGCCCACAAATTACTGATATGCGCTTTAACCCCGCTGGGAGAAACAAAGCCGCTAACGCATAAATACAGACCCAAAACAATCAAACCGACAATAGCAAGCACTTTAATAATGGCCATCCAAAACTCTAGCTCTCCAAAAGCCCTCACACTGAGAATATTGAGAGTCAGCAAAAAAAGGATTACAACAAGTGCGGAGATCCAATGGGGCAAGTCTGGCCACCAAAAGGCAATGTACCCAGTAATAGCAATAATTTCGGCGATCGCAGCTACTATCCAAGCAAACCAATACGACCAGCCAACAAAAAACCCAGCTGATGGTCCTAAGATGTCTTCTGAGAAATCAACGAAAGATTTGTAATGAAGGTTGTAAAGCAGCAACTCACCCATGGCCCGCATTACAAAATACAAGATAAAGCCAATCAAGGCATAAATAAAAATAATACTGGGGCCAGCAATAGAAATGGTTTTACCGGATCCCATAAATAGACCGGTACCAATACACCCACCAATGGCAATCATTTCAATTTGCCGTTGGCCTAATCCGCGCTCTAATTTATGTTCGTGATCCATTCAAATCTAATTTTCCAGGAGGATTATTTAGATATTTTAGTGTCTGCACTTAAATGGTCTTTGGCATCACTTAAGTTGCCATACATCTCAAGGTCAATGGCATGCATTTTAAGTGTATCGTTCAGTTTGGCTCTTAAGAATGTGCTGGATGTATAGCCCGTAACCACACTAAAGTAAGTATCGGCAACATTCTTTAAGGCCTGAGCGCAGCTTTCGACCAGTTCTGGCGAAATGTCAAAACGATCATAGTTAAAGATTGCAGCAACCTTGTGAGAAATGCCCATGAGATGCCTCTTTACTGCATCGACAACATCCTCAATATCTTCTGGCTGACGAATCATGAGGCCTTCTAGATTCACAAAGAAAATATTCTTGGCTGCATCATAGGTAAATCGATCTTCAAATGGAATACCTAGCAGTACAGTGCGTAGACCCATAGGATTATCTTCAAAGATACGTGCGTCCATTGGCGCTAAATCTTTAGAGATGACAGGAACAAAATCCATTTGAGACAAAATATCCTTTTCCAAATCAATCCCAGGTGCAATTTCAGTTAAGGTAACTCCTTTTTCATCCAGCCTAAAAACGCAGCGCTCAGTAACGTATAAAACCTCTTGCTTGACCTTGATTGCCTGTTCACCACTAAATGTTCGGTGTTCTACCTCTTGAATACATTTTTTACCGCTGCCCTCTTTATCAAGAGTCAGTTTCCCCGCCTCAATATGTATCAAGGCTTTTCCTGCAGTTAAGGTTCCCACAAATACCACCTTACGGGCATTCTGGGAGATATTAATAAACCCACCAGCACCAGCTAACTTGCTAGCAAATTTGGATACATTGATATTACCCATGCGATCCATTTGCGCCATGCCCAAGATAGCAATATCTAATCCACCACCATCATAAAAATCAAACTGGTTAGGTTGATCGATGATGGCTTGAGTGTTGACCGCAGCTCCGAAATTCAGGCCACCAGCGGGTATGCCGCCGATCACACCAGGCTCTGCAGTAAGCGTAAGTAAATCAATAATGTCTTCTTCAGCTGCTACAGCAGACACCCCTTCTGGCATGCCAATTCCTAAGTTCACAATATCATTTGCACGCAATTCAAGCGCAGCTCTACGAGCAATAATTTTGCGAACATCGAGTGGCATCGATTCACGCGTAGAAGTTTCTGCACGAATTTCTCCAGAAAACGCTGGGTTATATTGCTCCTTAAATGTCTGCATATGATATTCAGGCTTCTCGGCCACAACCACACAATCAACCATAATTCCGGGGATTTTTACCTGACGTGGATTTAAGCTATGCGACGCAGCAATACGTTCTACTTGCGCAATCAGGATTCCCCCTGAATTATGAACAGCGGTGGCAATTGCTAGAGACTCTAAAGTGAGAGCCTCCCTCTCCATAGTGATGTTGCCCTCAGGATCGGCAGTAGTGCCCCGAATAATTCCAACATGGATTGGGAAGGCTTTGTAGAAAAGGTAGTCTTTGCCATCAATAGGCATTAGTCGCACTAGATCTTCTGTCGTAATGTCATTGAGCTTCCCCCCGCCAAGGCGAGGGTCTACGAAAGTGCCCAAACCAACATGGGTTAGCGTGCCAGGCTTACCAGCAGCAATATCGCGAAATAGATGAGAGATAACGCCTTGAGGAAAATTCCAGGCCTCAATTTGATTGGTCATGGCTAAGTGCTGGAGTTTGGGTACTAACCCCCAATGACCGCCAATGACCTTTTTGACCAAGCCGGGATGACCTAAATGATTTAAGCCTCGATCCACCCCATCTCCCTGACCTGCTGCATATACCAAGGTTAAATTACGCGGACCTACTAGTGAAGACCCATTTTTCTGTCTATTCTCTAGAAAAAGCGCTTCGAGTGCAATTGCAATATTTTCAGCAAACCCAATTCCTACAAAACCTCCTGTTGCTACAGTATCGCCATCTCCAATCAATTGCACGGCTTCGCGAGCAGTCATTACCTTACCTGACTTGCCTTCGTGTAGGCGTCCAATTGATGAGCGTTGTTGCATCAGTATCTCCGTATTATTTACTGCTTGCGTAAGGCATTGAGCTCTAGGACTAGAAATTAGGTCGTACTTTTACATCAAGAAAATTACGAAATCTATTCATAAAAATATCACCTGAAGGAGGGGGGTTTAAGAAGGCTGCATGAACCCCAACACCTTCTTCGAAGAGCATAAATTCACTTCCAGGAAGTTGATCATGAACCCACTGCATCGCTTTCCACGGTACCAAGCTACTCTTGCCGCCATAAACCAAAACAGGAAAATTACCGTTCCGAATAATGGGCATTACTCCGGTGTAATCGCCAACTATACAGTTCCAAAACATCATACTGAACACCTTGCCATTCATTTGGTAAGCAAATGGCGCCCATTCATTCCAACCCTCTTGAGTCATCAAAAAGGCTGGTGCTTTAGTTTTGGGGTTGTAGACAGGATTAGAGTCCGCACTTCCACCAAGTGAGACACGAACATTCTTTTGAATATTAACGTAACCTTGTTTGTTATTAAATAGCGGTTCAAAGCTACTTTGAATATCAATGAATTTAAGAATAGGAAAGGATGCAAGATTTGGTGGAAATAGACTATTTTCAGCAGGGCTTACTCCCAAATTCTTTGGAGACTCATCATTGATAAATAAGCCAGCAATTTCGGTTGTGCCATAGTCTTGCATATATTGATACAGCACATTCATGCCCATGCTGTGCCCCATCATGGCAAAACGCTTTAATCCGAGAAACTTTTTAGTATCGGCAACGTCTGCAGCAAGCCGCGCCAAACCAAAGCCACTGTACTGACCATCATTTGGACCTTGTTCATTACTGCAGTAATTGATATCACGAAAAGTACACCCCCCACCCTTTCCGTGCCCCCTCATCTGAATCACAACTACATAGTAATCTGACAGCACTTTGCCAAATTTTTCTGCATATAGTTTGGCGGAGCCTGTAAATGCTGGTGAGATGATCAGTGGAGGAGATTTAGGATTGCCATAAGTGTAAAACTCAATGACAGCTCCATCAGAAGCTAAGGTGCTGCTCATGATGGGTTGATCTTGTTTTTGCGATTCCATTCTGTATCTTTGCCTTTCATTTGGAGGTGTGGGCTCAGCCTGTTGAGCTAAAACCAGCACTGGAATGAGCAGTATCAATGTAGCTAATTGAATCTTCATGATGGTTTTATAGACTTGAAATTTGCAATTTATCTAATATAAAGGGAAAAGGATTAATAGGCTGTTCACATTTTTATAACAATCACTGGGGCCAAAGTCTATATAGAGAATGGCTTCAAAAGATGAACTGTCCGATGTTTTGATAGCGTTCCTCTTTTTAGCTCGTTAAACCAAAGCAATAGGTCAGCAGCATAGATTACCCCCACCAATAAGAGCTGATGCAAAAGGAAACATCTGACTAAAATGATTGGTATCTCATAAGAACAAAGTCAAGGATTTTTATGACTCAACCCATGGAAACTCGGAAAATTATTCCGCCTGCGCTAGAACAAGTCCATTTAGGCGAAAAGATATTGTGCTATCGCCCAATGAAGCATGGCATGCCTAATTTAAGTATTGAGAAAAAGGATGGCAAGGTAATTGCGCACAACTATGGTCATGGCGGGAGCGGGTGGACTCTGGGTCCGGGATCGGCAAAGTATGTCAATTCATTGCTCATTGATTCGCCGCTTGGTAAAGAGTTATCTAATACATCAACTCCTATCGCTATTATTGGTGCTGGTCTAGTTGGACTATTTACTGCATATGACTTAACTAAACGCGGTTATTCAAACATTACGATTTATGCTGAAAAATTAGATGGCTTGGCATCTCATTACGCTGGCGGCTTATTAGCCCCAGTCTCCATGGATAATGATCATGCAATGCAACCCATCATTGATCAAATTGGTATTGATGCCTATCGCTTTTATGATGATGTCGCTAGAAATAAAAATAGTGACTTCAAACAAGGTGCGCGCCGAGTCCCAAGCTACTTTAATAGTCGAGAAGATTCAGGCTTAGAAGCCTATGTGGGTAAGGTGATGAATCCAGCCAAAGAGGTGATTCTCGATTTTGGCAATGGCACGACCCGCAAGATGGTGGCGTACGATGATGGCATCTATATGAACACAGCGCTACTCATGGCCGAATTACATGAGTTCATTCAATCACACCACATTAAAATAATATTAGGAAAAATTCATGCATTTGATGAATTAGAGCAAGGGTTCATTTTTAACTGTAGCGGGCTTGGTGCAGTTGAATTAGTCAAAGATAAAACCCTGGTTCCAGTTCAGGGTCATTTGATTATGCTCAAGAACCAAGTGCCTGAAAACATGAACTATATGATCTTAGTTTATTTTGGCGAAGGCAAGACAGAAGCCAATCAAAAAATAGAGCGCTCTTTTTATATCTTTCCTAAACATTTTCTAGAATCGGCACCACAAGACATAGGCGTCATTGGCGGTACTTTTATTGAAGGCGGCAGTCCAGATACACCAAATTTAAATGAATATGATTTGATTATTGATGAAGCTCGTCAATTTTTCGGCATTAAATAAAGCTCACCATGAGTGAAATTACAGCGTATATAGTGAGCAGCCAAATATCAAGAAATTGTTTATCCAAAAAGCATCGCATCTAGCGAATATTTACCAGCACCAAAGTAAGCAATCATCATATATGCGGCGACAATCGCAAGATTGTTCATGAAGTGCTCTTCGTTATTGGCTGGATCTATTCCTGCCCAGAATGGATGTCCAAAATAGGTTACCGGAATAAACCACAGCGCAACTAAAGCAGCGCATATCTGGGTCTCAAAACCGATCAATACACCAAACCCCATACCGAGTTGAAACAGGGCATTGGCGTAAGCAAACCACAAAGGGGATTTTGCGCCACCTGCAAATACATCCATGAATCTTTGTGTGGCAGGGGCATTGATAAAGTTAGTATTAATATCTAAAAACTTCAATACTCCATAAAACACCATGACAGGGGCAACTAAACAACGTGCCACTAGGAGGATAAGATCAATAGAGATTGTCATGGTTAGTAATTATATATTTGCATTTTCACTTCTAGGGCGTTAAAAATAGAAAAAATGCCTCTATTTCACCAGTGCTTAATCTTGACGCAATCAATTTCCGGGTGACTTTTCTTTTTGAATTGCCTTGGCTAATTCATTGTATTCAAATAATTGGCCACAGCATTAATGTCTGCTTCAGAGAGATTTGTCTCTTCGTTAATCATTAGTACGCCATGCGGCCTGGCAAATTTAATTGTTCGTGGCGCCCAAGTTTTACCACCGACCTCCATGAACTCTTTCTGAGTTGGATCCTTCCAAACATTGAGCTGCTGAATGAGATAATAAGCATGCTGTCCAGCAATTCTTGGGAAGGTGGCCATACCCTCCCCCTTGAAGCCATGACAAGAATTGCATTGAACAACGCCCTTACCAGGAATTCCTTTTTCAAAGATTTCTTTGCCACGTGCTAATTTAGCCATTTCTTGGGCGCTATATTCCACTTGCTTAGAGGATTGAATAGGTACTTGCTTAGAAAAATAATCTGCTAATTCTTGTATTTGCTTATCAGTTAACGATCTCGCCATGCCCCACATGTATTGGACACCGTATTTATTGCTTCTTGTTTGATCACGGTAATCTTGCAACTGATTGACGATGTATGCCTTTTGCTGCCCAGCTAGATTTGGCACCATTGGTGATTGTGATTGGCCATTAACTCCATGACAAGCAGCGCAAACTTGCACTGCAAGAACATTACCTGCTACCTCATAATCACCCAGCGTTCTACTTCTAGTTGGATTTTCTAGAGTAGTAACGGGAGGAATGTTATTGAAATAGGTGCAACCTGCCAGCATAGCCCCAGATAGAGCTATTGAGACAAGGGATATTCTCATTGATATCTTCATTACATTGCCAGCCATAAGTAGAACCAGCTAGCATTGTTGGCGCTTGCGTTCGTGCCAGAACCGTTGTAATTGATTGTTCCACCGTTATATTTGGTAAATGCCGTGTACTGATAAGTGAAGCGCATATTTTGTAAAGGCTGATACCAAATTGATGGGATCCATGCTGTGGAATTAGGGTTCAAATAGGCACCAGTCGCTGCGTTAGTTCCATAATATGCATCACTGGTTCCTGTGATATTTTGAAAAGCTACTGCTGCCCCATAGGTAGCGTTATAGACATAGCTCACCTTAGACATAAACGAGTTCGTCTTATTGTTGGGATTGCTATATAAAATCCCCGTTGGATCGGAAATATTTTCCTTGGTATAGCGCAGCTGCGCAGTCACCGTATGCGGGTCAACTAAATATTGATACTGACTATCAATCGCTCTATCCTGATACTTCACCGTTCCGGCACTTAAAGCTGGTGAATTCACTGGCCCACTGCAATTCGGCGCGACTGCCCTATAGGTAGCGCTATTAGACACAGTATTACAACTGGAGTATTGATTAATATTCGCACCCAAGAAACCAACCATCCAGTTATGACCAGCATGTTCATCGCTTTGGTATGCTAACCGGAAATACGGATTTAATCCCTGCAAATAGACTGGTGGATTATTAGGATTGCTATTGGATTGGGGATAGGTCATCCACGACAGAGGTCCTGAGCCACCAGACTGATACAGATTCACCTCACCATAAAAGTTACGATTGACATAACCATAGACGCCATACCCGGGATTGTGGACTGTATACGAAGATAGCCTTGTGTTGAAAGGCAGCCCGTAGGTTGAAGAGTTTCTGGTGGAGCCCATATAGGGATACATCCACATCGGAGAAGAATTCCACACATCGGTGGAGCCTGCAAAGTTATTGAGAGATGCGCCCCAAATAAAGTCTTTTATGGTGTCCGTACCATCTCCAACATAGTGATCAGCGTAGCGCCAATCCTGTATATCTGCTGCAAATTGATTTTGATTAGGAACAGTCCCTTTGCCACCACTTACCTGCTCACTAAATCCGTAATACCACTGGCTAAAAGCACCAAAGTTATCCGTGATCTTTCCGCCCACATCTAAGAAAAGATAGTTAGGTTCTAAATTTCCACTTTGGTGTACCTGTCCTGTACCGTTATTTCCATTGGTACTTGTAGCTGCACCGCCTACAAACTGAACAGATACCGGAAGATTGGAGCGCTCGCCAAGGGTATAAGCCGTTAACTTAAAATAACGACCATAAGGAGTGAGCTCCGGATATTGACCACCAGCATGACAGGCAACGCAATTTTGGCCGGTCTGACGAGAGAACAGCGGTAATGCTTGAGCGTAATCTAGGCTAACGCCAAAAAGAAATAGGGCAAATAAAGCGCCCGCGAGAGTTTTGATAGTTTTCAAGATAAGTTATTTTCCATTCCACACAACTAAATGTCACTGAATTATGTGAAATGGACCTGAATCTGAGGTATCAAACCAACTAAAGCTACTTGTTTCGTATGCAATAGAGCTTCACAGTTGAATTACTAACATTTTTCAACTCATAAGCGACACTATCATCAATGATTTTTGTCTCACCTGTTTTGTAAGTAATATCCACTTTTCTACCATCGGCATAAGTACGCTCAAGAGTGCCGCCAGATAAGACATAGATCACTCGAACTGGTCTTTTAGACATTGGCGAGATAGCACCCGGCGGGAATGAAGTGGTATATACCTCAAAGCCGCTACCTTCAGAAAGCGTTACCCTGGTGTAGCCTGATGTTGACTTAGCTTTATCTTGAGCGAATACAGAAACTGATAAGCAGAGTAATAAAACAGCTAATAATTTCTTCATTTAATATGCCTCCTTAATTACATATATTTTTTAACAATTGGAATAAGCAAATAAGTCCAACACATGGGCAAAAAAACTAGCCTAGTAAGACCCTATTTGCTGATTGAATAATTTATTTATCCGCTGGAGCTACTACCACTACAGTGGTATTTCCAACAGACACATTCCCGCTATTACTTCCATTACCCGTTGCATTGCCACTATTGTTACCACTGCCTGCATTGTTAATGGTGGCATTACTAGTGTTGACGTTATTTGGATTCGAGATATATGTATTTACATTATTTGGATTAGAAATATTTGTATTAGTGTTATTTGGATTTGAGATATAAGTGTTAACGGTATTTGGGTTGGAAATACTGCCAATAGCAAGACTTGGCGGGCTTCCACTAGGTCCAGGTCCTGGGCCGCCAGGTTGAGCCATTGCTGATAATGGAGCAAAAGTTATTAATGCGATGAGTAATTTAACGTTCATACGGTCTCACTAGAGTTGATTTACCTAGTCACTCTATCGAATTAAGCTTCAAATAAGTAAAGTAATTTGTTCACATATTACTTGCAAGCACTTGTACTAAATCCCATATATCATATGGCTTAACGGGTGCCATTTATATACCTTTTTATAGTGTTCCTCTTTTACCGCTTTTCAAGTATCTTCAATATGAATCCAAAGTCTGAAATTCCGTTTGCCGAATCAAAGCAAGACCGTTCTCAGAAGACACTAGAGGACATCTTGCAGGCAGCAGAGCGCATTGTTGAAGAGGCCAATCCTGAGCTATTTACTAGTAGATCGCTGTCACAAAAGTCAGGTTATGCCCTAGGGACACTAGTCAGACGCCTGAGCTCCATAGAAAATGTATTCCTATGGGCAGCCAAAAAAGGTAGAGATAAAAAGTTTGAAGAAATTGCCCTAGCCATTGTTCAAATTGATGCAGATGTGCGCATTGAGCCCTTTGCAGGAGATATAGTCGATGAGATATTTTCTAGCATTCAAAAGATCAATCCTGCAGTGATGCGTTTTTTTGAAAGCCGTTACACCAAGATGAATGGTCTTACGCATGATTACTTCTCGTATACAGACTGTCTAGTTGAGCCCTATTTAGAAGCCTGCAGTAAAAACAAGACCAATACATTCAGAAAATTATCAAAAAATGAAGCGGCTTTACTGCTTAAGCAATTATGCTTTTTAGTGGAGAGGCCTTTTATGGAAGATAACCCGATTGCTGGAACCGAGGAACACCGCAAAGTGACGAAAGAAGCCATTATCAGATTGCTAGGGAAGTAATCTTTCTCCCAATTAAACATCCGCCATATCTTATATTGCCAAAATCAGGGAACTTGCCCACGAATCGCATTTGCTCTAGCAGTAACCACGATCTTGCCATTGCTGTTAACAGCTAATCTCTTGCGTACTCCATCAAGCATGGTGCGTTGATCATTTGGAGTCATGGCGTTAAATAAGCTATTGATATTAGGCGCCAATAAGACGGTATTCCAATAATCTTCAAAATTATCAAAAGACTGGTCTACGGTAAATGCTTTTACTTGGATATTTTCCAATTGAGCCCCAACCCAAAGATCATGCACATTGTTAGACTTTGCCGTATTTACGTTGGGAGGCAGCAGTCTTTCGTGCCCCATTGCAAAGAGCTGTTCATTCACTGGCGCTAAGGGATACTGAGCATTTTGTAAATCCCAAGTGTAAGAGGCTACACAGCCGCCTGGACGAACCACGCGAACCATTTCAGATAATCCTTTAGCAGGATCCGGAAGAAAGAAAATAACCAGAGCCATTACAACAACATCAAAACTGCTATCGCCATAGGGTAAATTCATTGCATTGCCAAGCTGAAAATTGGCTAACTGGCAATTGCGTCTTGTGCGAGCGTAATTTAACAATTCACTTGAGAGATCTATACCTGAAATTCTTCTGGGTAAACAACGCTTAATGACCAGTTCAGTAAAGTCACCGTTGCCACACCCATCATCTAACCAGTCCAGATTGTTGGGTAAAGCAAGCCAATCTAAAAATGAGCTGCCAACTAGCTCACTCCAGATTCCCATACTTTTTTGATAGTTTGCACCATTATCAAAATGAATTTTTTCTTGGGTCATTAGCGGATTGTGTTTATTGAATCAATGGAGGACTGTTCATCGTTATACCAAGGATAGTACATCCTAAAGGTTTCTCGCTCCAATTCCGCTCGAACCACCAGCTATGAAAAAGCCACCCTTGGGTGGCTCTTCTTTTATTGCATTACTCGATCTCAAGAATACATTTACTTTGATGATGTCGCTAGCTTGGCTGCATAGTCCTCTGGTAGTAATCTATTCTGAAAATTTGGCACATCTTTTATTAAGGCATCAACTGCACCATATTTTGGATCTGCAACCCATGGACGCCTCGCCAAAACACGATCGTTGAGCCAATATGTGCTCCATCCCTTAATAGTTGCTAGTAACTCTTTTGCGTACTCTTCACCGTACTCCATGCCTCCCTCCACTACGACATCAATATAAGATTGAAGCAATGGATATCTTCCATTGGGAATAGGCAATCCAACGCCTGGCTCACTTCCAGCACGTACTGGCACATACACCCATATACGCCCCTCTTTAGGGAGACCTTGCCATGAAAGGGATTCTATATTTGAACGTGGGATTTCTACTCGGGCATAGCCCTCTTCACGCTTATCGTAAGCTGCAATATCACCACCAGTTACTGGAAACAGCACACCATTAATTGTTGTAGCAGGGAATGAAGCATCAGCTTTTCTAAGGCCAAGAGCTGTAAAACCTGATGGCGCCCTATCATTCCACACTCGGACAAAACCAAACTGAGCCGATACTCTAACCGGCACAGCAGGAATTGGTACGGTGACAGAAGAATTTCTACTCGCAGTATTAATTAAACTGCCATAGCCAAAAATATAATCAGTGGGTTGCTTGATAGACTTCTGACCCCAGTAATCTTGCGCAAATGCCATTGGCAATAGGCTGACAAAACAGAGGGCGAATAAGATAAGCTTTTGTCTTAGAAAACGCATTCCGTTATTCATGGAAACTCCACAGTTCATTAAAAAAACTAAATGCTATTGGGGTGGCCCAAAAAAAATACCTAGTTTTGACTTCCAGTTTGGGGCCCTAAAGATGCTCTTGACAAATCTTATCAATTGGCCAAAAGCAACATTAAAAACATTATAGGGTCTAGGTAGGGTATTTGTTAAACCGAATGTAGCTTTAACATCTTCACGCTCAGCTTGATAGCTGCCAAAGATATGATCCCAAATCATGAGCACCCCACCGTAATTCTTATTGAGGTAAATGTCATTAATTCCGTGATGAACACGGTGATTAGATGGGGTGTCGAAAATATACTCAAGCCAACCTAAGCGTGGAACAAGCTCATTGTGAACAAAAAATTGGAAAGCTAAAGACATGCTGACCATTCCGTACACCCATTCTGGCGTGAATCCAAGCCATACCAGTGGTAAATAAAATAAAAATACCCCAGAAAACACAGGTGTCCAAGTAAGTCTGATCGATGATGAAACAATCATTCTTTGGGAAGAGTGATGAACCGCATGTGAGGCCCATAGCCAGTTAATCGAGTGGCTTGCTCGGTGCATCACATAGTAAGCAAAATCACATAAGAAGAATAAAAGGACTCCTAGATACCAGTGATTCATATCCACTGTCAAATCAAATAAACGATAGTGGTAAATGCCAAAAGCAAAGAATCCAAAAATGACTCCATGAACCGCTGCACCAGACAATAAGTGCCCAAACATCAGTGCAAAACTAACGCCAGCTTCTTGCCATGGATATGCTTTCTTTTGAATACGATAAGCAAAGATTTCGGCAACCATTCCGAAAATAAGAAATGGAAAAATCACACTAGCAACGGTATGACCTTTTCCGTACAGGACTTTGTACCAGTCTTCTGTACCTAAGAACCATTCCATTTGGCATTCTCCTTAGAATCATAGGGCTGACCTGACTTAATAAACTGCAGGCCTTTGACGCTGCTTTCAAAAGATTTTGAATGTGGCTGTGATCTTGACTGACTACCTGATGCAGTCGAATCCATGATGTTCTTTGGATTTCCAGCTTTTGCAATACCGGTGTCATTAATAGGAATTTCAAGCAGCTGACTTGAGCTCGTACCTTGATTCACTACAAAAAACCGGTGAGCCCCCATATCGCCAACCGGAATAGAGTTGGATGGTGGAGGCAATAGTAGCGAGGAAGTATCGGTTTGACCCCAAGCAAATGGGCATATCAGAACTAAAACTAGGCTGTAAAAATGCTTACTCATAAATTCGGTATTGAGTAGTTACCGCTTTGGCGCCATAAATTAATTAAGGCCTTGAGGTGATTAGTTTGGGCATCAAGCAAGGCACCCTCTTTATCGCGCCTATCCATAATGGTGTCGATGGCATTTTTACCGGGACTCCTGATAGCAGCGTTGTAGTCCTGTTGAGATTCAACCAACGCATCTCTGGCAGCCTCATATTGTAAAAAGGCCTGTAAGACCTGCACTCGAATTTGCGACCTTAAATCTTGTAATTGCTTTTCTAGTTTGAGCTTTTGATTTGCGGCACTGACGATATCAGCGTTTTGTAGGTAGTTATTAATTGGGATGGGAATAGTAATACCAGCAGTAATAGAATTTTGCGCGGTATATAAAGCGCCAGGGCTTGTATAGGATTGCCCTGAAACAGGACCCGTGTAGCTTAAGCCATTGTTATAGGTGTATTGTGGAGTGCGCGTTTGACCAACATAAGGCGTCACATCAACATTACGATTTTTTGTGACTAGAGTGACATTTTTATCGGCTACATCAATTGAAGCTTGCAAATTAAGAACTTCACTACGATTACTTTGCCCCTGTAAAACTAGATCTTCAACGTTATAGTTTTGAACTGGATAATTTAAGTTACCCCTGGGAAAAGGTGGTTCTTGCAGTGCGCCTCCAGCATAATTCAATAAAGATAAAGAGACAAATAGGACGTCCTTTTCAAAATTGGCCTTGTATTGCCTTAAGAATCTCTCGGCATCTTTTGCCTTAGGATTACCTTGAAACGCGGAAAGTTTATTTAACGCATCTTGATAAGACTTCACTAATAAAGTGAGCCTCAGATCATCTATATAAGCACCAAGAGCAAGGGTTTGCATGTTAGCGCTAGTAGCTTCAAACTGTGCTTGATTTGCCTCAATTTGCGATTGGGCAAGGCTCTCTCTAGCCGCTCTTTTGCCTCGACCCTCCACATTGAAAGCTAGTCCGTAGGTACTAGATGCCGGCGTATTATATGTAGGATAAGGAATTTGGTTCTGCATGCCACCGCGAAAATAACTGACGCTAGGATTAAAGCGATATAAGCTTTGCGCTTCCTTATTAGCATTGGCAGTTTGCACATCTACTGAAGCATTGCCTATCTGGGAATTATTTTGCTTAACAATTTCTAAATATTGCTCAAGAGAGAGTGGCGAGTAATTGAGATTTAAGGCAGATGTTGAGCTACAGAGAATAGCCGCAAGCATTCCAAAGCTAGCTCGCAGTAATTTTGAATTTCGCATATCTCTTAAGACGCAAGTCCACCAGTTAAATTGTGTCGTAGTGCATAGCTAATCAACGCTGATGAAGCTCTGTTGAATTAAATCCATCAACATTCAGCTGCATATTGTTTGTTACTTCCCCATTGCTACGACTAGCAGTATCGGTATAAGTTTTGTCCGTGTCTTTTATAGTGGTTGTCGTTACCTGCTTGCCACCTTGATCAGTTTTAGTTCTTTGTACTGTGAATGAGTATGTACCATCGGGAGTTGTAGTAGCACAATACTCGCCGCATTCAGGCAACTCAAGCATATCTGCTGATTTTTGAGGGGGATCAAAGATATTAATCGTATAACTTGATGTCAATACTCCATCGTTGATTGACGACTGCTTAGTGACGGTACCTCCATTAGAGCCTTGCCAGTCAATAGTCGCTGAGTGATCACCATCAAAAGTAATGGTTCTGGTCCCACTCCATCCACCAGATAATGAATAGCTTGTAGTGATCACATCATCATTAGCACTAGTAGTTTTTGTTACAGTACCGATATTCGGACCAACATAAGTCTTCGTCACAGAGCCATCATTTACAGTGGTATAGCTAGTAGGGCTACCCCAATACGAGTTATAACTCTTAGTAACGGTGCCATCGTCATAACTGACTTTTTTGCTAACACTGTAACCTTCTGGTCCAGTGTAAGTTTTGGTCATCGAACCATCACTGACGCTAGTAGTTCTGGTGGAACTGCCCACAGTAGGCGAGTAAAAATTTTTGGTAACCGTACCATCGTTCACACTAGTAGATTTAGTGAGCGTGCCACCTTTTGGGCCGGTATAAGTTTTAGTAACAGCACCATCATCTTGACTGGATTCTTTAGATGTGGAACTTATAGAAAGAGTTTCACCATTTGGGCCCGTGTAATATTTAGTAACACTGTTTTCTCCACTAAGGGAAGTCGTTTTGGTGACGGTAACTCCATCCGGACCAGTATAGGTTTGGGTGATATAGGGCTGGCCCTTGCCATAACTAGTAAGACTTTTACTGGCACTGCCACCCTCTGGACCTGTGTAAGTCTTATTGAGTGATCCATCGCTATCACTAGTGGTTTTGGTTACAGTCGCTCCATCAGGGCCAGTGTAGGTTTTGTAGAAAGCACCATTATCAATAGCGGTAGTTTTAGTTACAGTACTGCCATTTGGGCCAACATAAGTTTTAGTTGCAGTGCCATCTTGAATGCTAGTAGTTTTGGTTGTTCCGCCCTTAGGGGTAGAGTAATTTTTAGTAACAGTCCCATCGTTAACACTCGTGCTTTTGCTAACCTTGTGGCCATCTTGGCCAGTGAAGGTTTTGGTGAGCGTGCCATTGCTAATGCTACTAGTTTTATTCGCGGTCTCGCCATAGGGACCTTGGACGGTTTTGACCACTGAGCCATCGTTATAACTAGTGGTTTTAGTAACAGTATTACCATCCTGCCCTATATAGGTTTTAGTAACAGTACCATTTACTAAATCGGTAGTTGTAGTGAGACTCCCTCCAGTTGTCGAGTCATAATTTTTAGTTATGCTTCCGCTTCCTTCGTCACTGGTACTGGTTTTAGTCACGGTATTGCCGCTAGGACCAGTGTATGTGGCTGTCTTTGCACCCCAAGGAGGCGGCGGCTCCACATATTTTGTGGAGGTTTGACCATCAGAATTCGTGTAAGTTATCGATATCATGCCTTTGTCAGGGTCAGGACTAATCGTTTTTGTTCCAGAAGCTCCCGATGAGGTTGAATAGCTTGTGTTAAGCGTTCTATTGCTGGCACTGGTATTTTTTGTTGCGCTAGCCCCTGCTGAGGTGGTGTAAGTTTTTGTGACAATTCCATTGTTCATGCTGGTCGTAACTGTGACAGTTACCCCAGAGGAATTTGAGAGTGTTTTGCTTACAGTGCCATCGTCAACAGTGATGGTGCTAGTTCCACTACCTCCATTTCGACCGGAATAGGTTGAAGTGAGTGTTCCGTTGTTATCGGTGGTAGTTTTTGTTCCGATGTAGGCTGTATCATCACTACCTACTGGGGATGAAGTATAGGTTTTAGTCACAGTCCCATCATTAACACTGCTATTAACAGTGATAGTTAAACCAGATTTAGTTGTAGCGGTTGATGTTTTACTATCATTTCCAAAAGTTGTGCTTGTCGTTTGCGCAATAGCGATGATCGGCGCTAACAATAAAGAAAATAAAAATAAATTTTTCATGATTTTCATAAAATAATTAGATAAAAGCAGCCATCCAGAACAAATGAAATAACTCACCCAAGATCAATAGTTGGTATTGTTTATGAGTAGATTCTTTTTGAATACCCTACGGATGAGGGGTATTCAATAATCTAGTCGTATATGAGCTTTGGGGAGATAAATCAGCCTTCATTAGATTGGTCATGTGAGTGCCGCGATATCAGGTTGCTAGGCCTCAGAAGTAAGGAAGGAAAAGCACTATTTCCTAGGTCTTATAAACATAACCAACAACAAGGATGTCAAGAGGCTGATGAGGTAGTAGAAAGAGCGATTAGCTCAGCAAGAGAGCGTAATCGTAATTTATACATGACCTCGGATTTGTATTCTTTTACCGTGGAGAGTGAAATGCCCAAAGCTTCCACCAACTCTTTATTGCCATACCCTTTTGCAAGCAAATGAAATACTTGCAACTCACGGGGAGACAGGGTCTTGAGAGCCTCTGCTAGGCGAGATTTACGAATGACCTCTTGCATGGCAATACTATCTTGCTCAATTGCCTTAGCAACAGCAGCTAAGAAAGCTTCACGGCTAAAAGGTTTTAATAAAAAGTCAAATGCTCCATTTTTAAAGGCATGAACAATCTGCTCGTCCGAGCTTTCACCACTAATAAAAATGATGGGTATCTTGTGGCCCTTTTCAATGAGCTCTGATTGAAGTTGAACACCAGATAATTTAGGCATTCGCATATCAGTCACCAATGCTGCTGGTACCAAGGGCTTAAATTCACTTAGAAATTGCTCAGGATTAGGAAAGGAGAATACGGTATAGCCACAAAATTTCAGGGCACGCTCAAGATCGGAGCGTAACTCATCATCATCCTCAACCAAAAAAATGTATTTTTTTGAATTCATCGCCTATTTAACTATTACTTTTATGCCTACTGGACATTATGGCCAGTAGGCGTTCTTGTTTATACCCTCCGATCGCAGGGTAATCGTAGTTACGTGAATTCAAATGGCCATATTCTTAGTGTTTATGGGTGGAGCGACTTAATTCACCCCCCCCCTATTGATTTGCCACTGGGAGGAATAGTCATGGTGAAAGTGACGCCCCCATGATTTGGCAGGTTTTCAAAGTTCAAGGTTCCATGATGACGCTCAGCAATGTACTGAGACAGCCAAAGACCAATTCCAGTTCCTGTAGATTTAGAGCTTGTAAATAAATTGAATAACTTATTTGCTTGCTCCGAATTGATACCTAAACCATTATCGGAAATGCAGAGTCGATACCACCCTTTCTCATCATATTTAGATTCAATATGAATGGCCTTGTCATCTCGAACCAGCGTATCGAGAGCTTCGATTGCGTTTGCAATCAAATTAGCCACCACTTGGCGCATCAAGGAATCCCAAACTATGATGGGCTCTGGAGCTTGCAGATCTAATGTGATCACAATTTGTGACTTTCGAGCTCGATCTGTATAGAGAGAGGTCACCTCTTCTACCAATTTATCTAAATTAATGGATGCAGCAGAATCTTTACCAGATTGAAATAACTTTTTTAAACTAACAACGAGATTCGCAGCAGAATGATTAGCCTTGAGAATATTGCCCATAGAAAATTTAAGATCCTCTAGGTTTACATCAGAGCGATTAATTTTATCGAGCACTTCTCCACTATTGAGCTCAATTTTGGCTAAAAATTGATTGAACTCATGAGCTAAGCCTGCAGATAATGCGCCTGTTTCTACTAAAGCATTCTTATTCGATAAATTTTCAATCAAGATATCTTTCTCTTGAAGTAAATACTGAATCTGAGCATCCCTAGTCTTTACTTTTATAGCGTTAAGGGAAAAATTCTCTAACCAGTGCATCAGAATTAAGAGCTGGAGAAATATGAACAGAGTGCCCCTTAAAACACGGGAAGAAACATCAAAATGTGCAACTTCAGTCCGAGTAAACCCAAAAATATTGCCTTGATGATTAGCCACAAAGATAATCACCATCCAGATCGCAAAAATTCCGATAAATAGTAGACTGGTAGAGCGGATTAAGTTAAACCAGATTGTTGGGATCTGCTTATTACTAAAATTAGCTTCAACAAGCGTCCAACTCAAAAGGCAAAGAATGAAGATATAGACGGCAAATGATCGATCTAAATAGCTTCCTTTTTTTCCGACCAACAAAAAGGTAAAGAAAAAAAGAAATAGGCATCCTAAACTCGCCAATATAAACTTCTTGGATACTCCCCTTCGAAGAGCTCTAAAGTAAAGAGGCTGACACAACATCGCGAAGCCAAAAAGAAAATACCCAATAAAAAATATCTTTTTAAAAACAGAATCTGGCAGCTCTTCAAAAAAACGGTACGAATCTAAATTTTGACCAAAAAATAAAAAGGCTATGACAACTATCGCTGTACCCAAAAAACCAACCAAACTTCCAAAAGACATGAAATAAAAACTTTCATTTCGTTTAACCCCTTTAGATAATTGAGCGCCTGAAATGAACATTGATAACAAGATCAAAGATATCGAAGCGAAGTAGAAGGATAGGTACTGGGACATTTTGGATATTTTAAGTCTGAACTACCAGCTATGCAAAAGCCACCCTCAGGTGGCTTTTTCTTCTTTTAAATTTGTTAGAAGGCATTAAGACTAATTGGCGCCAATCATTAGTGGCTAGTAAATGATGAGGCGCTACCATAATTGGCCTCTAACTGACCGATATAGATATTCTTGATATGGGCAATCTCTCCAGACTTAATAGATCCATCAACAGATGCGGCACGCTCCTCCTCAAGCCTCAGCTCGGCTAAGGTCGAGGCAAACGTCTCAATGAGCTCAGGGTGCAGCCTGATCAATCTCTGCAATGAGTCTTTACTGAATTCATAAATTAGTGCATCTGCTTCTGCAGTCACTGTCGCTACTTGAGGCATGAATGCAAATAAAGCCTGACGCCCAAAGAATTCTGTAGCAATAAAGCGCTGCTTTATTAAAGAGTCATTTGCATCCACCATCATGCGTGATGCCATGCCTTCAGCCACAATAAAGACAGCTTCTTTAAGCTGTCCAGCATGAACAATAATCTCCCCCGGCTTAAAGCGACGTGGCACGAGTTCATTGCTAATGCTGACCCATATCTCTTTAGAGCACTGATGGAACAATTTCACTTGTTGCACTAGGTGATACAAGTCTAAGGAGCGGTTGGCAATTTTGACCCTGTCTTCTTCAGCAGAACCAGAAGAAATACTAATATTTGCAACCCGCATGCACTCTAAAACACTCTTAATAATGGCATGTTCAGCAGATTTACGATCGCGATAATCTGTTATGACGTATTGAATTTCATATTTAACGCCAGAATCAGTGAGTTCACGAGCATAAACATACGGTGAGGAGGCGAACTTCACCCCAATAGCGCCGAGGGTTGCTGCATACAAGATACGCTCAGCACTCTCTACCGAAACATCGTAATCAATATTGAATGTCAGGCTCTGTTTGGTATTGGCATTGGGCAAATCTAAATTAATGACAACTGCATTAGAAATTCTGACATTCGGTATGTAAATTGCCTCAAGTGAGTCTGTTAATAAAACAGTGTTGCGCCAAGTAATTTGATGCACCCTACCCACATATTCGCCAATCTTTACCTTGTCACCTACTTTGAAGGTATCTTCAAAGTTCAACATGATGCCGGTAGCCAATGCCACAGCAAAATCCTTTAAAGCAAAACCCAATATCGCAGCGGATCCAGCACCCGTGACTATCAAAGCTGAAATATTTTGCTTAAATACCAATGAGAGGATGAGACAGCCGCCAATAAAGATAACGATGCCAGAGCAGATGTCACCAATTAAATTCGGAACCTTGACGTTCCAGGCGCGCTCGATATATCCATGAATAAATTCTTGATTAAAAATGCGGGCAAGCAAAAAGGTGAGTGAGGCACTAAAAGCGCCTACCACCCATTGCCACACAATCTCATCTGGAAAGCCGGTAACTAACGCTATAGGCCCAATAAAACTGTCTCGCATCAGACTCAAAAAACCCAATACGATCGACAGCACTACTAAGAATCGATAACCTTTTTTCATGACTAGAATTCCCGTTATAGAGTCTTAGGCTGCCGCTGGAAAGCGAACTCGGAAGCCAGGATCATCCATTGAGCCTGCTTCTAAAGCGCCACCAAAATACTCGAATACCGTTTTCGCCAAAATAATGCCAATCAATTTTTCACGTTTTCCATCAGTGATGAATCCAGTAGACAACTCAGCCATAAATTGACGAGCCTCATCCAGTAATGCGGCAGTAGGCGCTAAAGACCCAGCGTAAGCCGATCCTGAGAAACTCAAAATCAATGAGTCCTCTCCATTTGAGCGCATAGAGATATTAAGTTGACCAGAGCCTGAAGCATGTGTGGTGTGTGTAATCAATCTAGAGATGGCACCGGAGAGTAAACGACTATCACCATAGGTAGATGACAAACCATCAGGAATATCCACATTCACCTGCAAATTTGGCAAACGTCTTGAAAGATCTAGACCCTTAAGAACATCTTCAAGGATGGCTGGAACAGAAACCAACTTAGCGTCAGCCATCACTAAGGTTTGACGGAACAACTCTATTTGCTCATAGTCAGCAACAAGATGTCGAAGACTATCAATTTCTTTCATTGAAAAATCAATCCTATGGTCAATATCACCTTTATTTGCCGCACCACTAGCCTCAACTGCTTGCTTGATTCCAGAGATTTGGCCTGAGACTGCCAATAGGGGGTTATTGATAGCCGCCATTAAATTAGAGAAATAGCGGCGTTTTAAGGTCTCAAGATCCTTGAGTTTTTCGATGGCAGCATCACCACGAGCCATACGCTCCTTAAGTGCCCTTCTTTCTGCGCCGATTGAACCCAAAATACCAGTACGCAAGTGGTCTAGTTTGGAGTAGCCAGCAACCAATGCCGCAGCTAACAACAGAAATAAAATACCACCCTTAATCATCGCCGATTGGAATGCGGCATTAAATTGATCTGTCAGATCGTCAACCATTGCAATAGTGATGGCAGGATTTCCTACAAAGTTGTAGACAGGAAATGTTTTGACATAAATTTTTTGTCCATCTTTATCGACAATCTTATGCTCTTTGCTTCTAGGGTCAAAATCAATTGCTTTGATAATGTCGCGAGTTTGAGAATCAGAGTAATTAATATAGATATCGCTACCCTTTTCAGCATCCTCTTTTTCATTACGAGTACGCTCAACCTGTGCAAAGCGCTCTTTAGAAATACTCGTTGCCCATTTAAAATGAGACTCGACAGATGCCCCATTGAGCGGAATTGAAAAGTCGCTGACAAACTCTAGAATTCCGTAAAATTTATCTTCCCAGATTACCGGCACAATGCCGCGG
>Ga0114968_10000735_pt1 | contig 24554 bp, 8 predicted proteins | sample M_130807_EF_Meta_FD_87020 | JGI IMG/M metagenome (GOLD analysis project Ga0114968, IMG submission 87020) | Freshwater microbial communities from Lake Montjoie, Canada to study carbon cycling - M_130807_EF_MetaG | ecosystem: Environmental > Aquatic > Freshwater > Lake | place: Lake Montjoie... | reverse complement strand
CCACATGTATCAAAGATCTGCGGATTTGTTCTTAGGTGTTCCATTTAATATTGCCAGCTATGCACTATTCACACATATGATTGCACAAGTTTGTAATTTAGAAGTTGGAGATTTAATTATTAGTTTTGGTGATGCTCATATATATCACAACCATTTTGATCAGGTTAAAGAGCAACTAGGTCGAAGTCTATTACCATTACCAACATTATATCTAAATCCATCAATAACTGTTATTGCCGATTTTGAAATGGAAGATATTGAATTAGTAGATTACCAACATCACGATGCTATTTCAGCACCAATGGCAATTTAAACTACCAATACTTCAATAATCCCAAAGCCCTCAGAGTGTTCTTCTAGGGCTTTTCCTATTATTGCTCCGCCAAAAACATGACTTGCGGCAATTCCGTATCCAGGTGTGCTACTTGTAACAATCAAGTCACCTTTCTTAATATATCCCTGAACTTTGCAAGGAACTCGGCCTCTTAAGGCAATAGCTGGGTGAGATTCGTCTGTTCCAGCATCTTTATTCATTAAATAAGCAGGATTTTTACTTACTATACCCGCCACTCTTGTATCTGCAAATTGTGATGTAACAGTAACTTCTTTATCGCCACCAATAATCAATACAGTTCCCTCGTCATAAACAGCATCTGCTTCATAACGTTCTGCTAGATCTGCGTAATAGGCAGCAGTGGCTGTAGCATTCAAAACTCCATTATTAGTATAATAAAAAGAAGATGATGTTACAAGCCCTACACGGCCTGTTGTTGTGTTTGATAAAGGTATATAAAAATTATTATTTGATAAATTAGATCTGGTTACTGAAACATTTCTAGCATTGACAGCATCGGCCGCAGTTCCCCAAAGTAAATATCCAGTATCAGTGGATATTGAAGATACTCCCGTGATTGGATCAGCATTAGGTAACGTAATACCTTGTTTAATATAAGTGAAAGTGTTTAATGTGTTACCATCAATCAAATTAGTATTTTTTGGTGTATAAGAACTATATGATAATACTGTTACTGGTAATGTACCAACAACCCCAGTAATAGATGGCAATAGATAATCATTAGGGGCAGACAATGTTCTACCGTAAAGCCATGAACTAAACTGACTACCATTAGCAGGGCCAATGTTAACAAATGACTCTGATGATGCTTGATAGCCATACAATACTCCATCATCCCAAAACATGTCACCATCTACTGGATTATCTATTGTGTTCTTAGACCCAACTGTTATACTACCAAGTCCTTTAAAATTTGTGCCATCATAACTAACATATAGTTGGCGTGTAGTGCTATTGAACCACAGTTGCCCTTGAAGAGGATTTGATAATACCGAGTTTAATGGAACATTGCTTGCCCCCGGTGAAGAGAAATTTTCTAATAATTTTATAAAATTTTCTTCTAAAGGTTCTCCGTAACCAGAAAAGTTTCTTCCAAGAAAAGTAAGACTAGTGGTATTATCAACAGTACCATCTTTGACTGTAACTAAAGTACTACCAGTTGTTAGGCTTAATATATAAGGCATGATTAATAAGAAGTTAGTTGTATTTTTTTCCAAGAATTATTAGCTACACAAACAAATAAAGAATTTGTACTAGCTGCCAATTGTCCAGGAACCCCGGTAGAGTTAGCTGCAAAATTGTCGTTAACAGTGTTTACAACAAGCCCGCCTGTAGCTTGAACATACCCAATAATATTCAATCCTTGTAATATGGAATAAGCAGCACTATTGGCTAAAGGAAAAGTGTAGCTACTATCGTTGGTGCTGGCAATAAAACTTGAATTACTTAATGCTCCAACAACATTTCCATTATTTTTAAGTAATATTACTTGTTGAGTAACACCAGTTGGTGCAGTATTATCTAATACTGGATCATTTGGAACTATCCAACCCGACGGGGTCAATCTTGGATAAGTTGTTATTGTTAGGTAATCGTCAAATGTATATAAATTAAGTGTTTTATTAGTAATGTCATACCAAAAGTCGCCAACTGCTACTGATCCAGGCTGTGAACGACTAATCACTGCACCTGCAGTATTTTTCCATCCACCATTTGAGTTGTATGCTGGATCCCAAATATTTAGTTTTTGATTAGTAACATCATACCACAATTCGCCAACTAAAGGGTTTATTGGTTTAGAGTGATTAGGACTGGCTGAGTTAGTTAATAATGTAATTAAATTTTGATTTTGATAAATCCCATACCCTCGATAATCTTTACCTACAAAAGTCACACTTCTTGATGTGTCAACGGTATTATCTGCTATTAATAACAGCGGACTTCCATCTTTAAATGTTATTGAATATGCCACTTATTTCACCCCCGCTGTCAAACTTTGTACTCGAATTGTATAATCAATTTGTAAAAGACGATTCAATGATTTTTGAACTGGATGAAAAATCACATGAGTTAAAAATTGTCCAGACCCAGGACCAGTTAAACCGTATGCTTTAATACCAATTTCATCAAAAACGTATGTGCCATCGCTATTTACAGAATTATCAAATGCTTGTTGTCCGGATGGTTCACCAAAGTCTAAAAGACAACTAATAAGAATATCACTGTAAAATGCACCTGGTAAATGTCTGTACTGTATAAAATTTCTAGCAGGATCTACGTTAGAGCTAAATGGCGACATAACCGTTCCGCCATCAGACTTATACAATGTTTGATTAGCATCAACTACTTTATAAAGTGTTTGATTATAAAGTCCGGCCGTAGTACCTATCACATTTGGTGTAAGGTATGTTATAATTCCAGTAGCATCAACTCTAGATCCACCATTACCAAAAGCCATACCTTCAATCATACCAATACCCTGATTTGCTAGGCTTTGGGCCATAGCTACGCTAAAATTTTCATAATTAATAGCATTAGGTTGGTCCCTGTAAACCTCATTGGTTTCAGGGTCATATATTTTAACATGTCCTCGAACTGATATTGGACAAAATTCGTTGGGTTTTTCTAGATCACTGTTAGTCATATTTAATCTTCCATAGTAATATTTATGTTATACTCCGCCTTGTGGTTTAGCTATAGAACTTGCCGACCCATAGAAATAATGCGTGGGTAATACTGCATTCCCTAATTTTAAGAATTTGGTAATAGTTCCAGTACTGTCTAATAAAGATGTAGTAGAATTAATTGATTTGACATCATTCCAGGATGGTCCTACTTGTTTCATCACTACAACTAATTGTGTCCCAGTTTGTATTTTAACAGTTTGCGTATTTAAAATAATCTGCTGTGTTCCGGTATTTATTGTAAAATCAGGCTTGTATCTCTTTAATCCTGAATAAACAAATGATGGCACTGATTGTAAATTATATTGATTTTCAGTACATACCCATACTTCATCAGTATCTTCACAGATATAAGAATCGCCTAAATATATTGTTGCCGATGATAAAAATGAAGCTGAAGGAACTGTACCTTTAATTTGATCTAACAATATACCATCATACATTATTGTAGTATCGTGGTGAAAACTTTGATTTTTACGTAATAACTGCCCACCATAATATATTTCAAGCTGATCTTTGGCATGTATACTAGCCGTTGACACAGAATAAGTTCTTCCTAAATATGTTTGTATACCAGTATATGGATCAACTGGCAATGAAGACTTAGTAGTCATCAAAGTAATGCCATCACATCGCACTGTACTTGATGTAATTGGATTTACCCAAGTAGTTATTGTGGTTGTATTAATTATATACGTATTTTCCAAATTGGCACTAGTATATGTATTTTGAATTAAAATTTTATCTGTGTAGGGTGTTCCTGGAGATATTTCTATTATTTGTTCAGTACCTTGATCAATAACTACAGTACCCGCATCCAAATTCGTTAATGGACTTGTTCCACCAGTTCCTCTTCGTAGTTGACTTAAAACATTATCAACATTTTTAAAAAATTCAATACGTTCGCCTGCAACCAGTATAACTCCTGGAATATTTTTTTCTGAATTTGGAGCACTTAACATACTTCCGTCAGCTACATAAATTTCAGTATCAAAAGCTGATAACGGTTGAGTTAAGTATGTAGAATCAACACTAGATATTCTAGTAAAATTAGTTTTACCTAAGAAATCTTTGGTAATCCTATAACCCATATTTTTTCCTGATTTACCTGGATCAGCAAAACTCATTATAAAAACTGAATCGTTATTTGTTAGGAAAAACTCACTACTAATCAATACTGTTAAATGATCTTCCAACAACTGATAATCAACATTATTAATCAATGATAATAACCCCGTAGCTGTTGAATTTATTTCAACCCACAAATAATTTGAATTTAATACTGGATAACTTAATTTATAGGTCCTATTATCAGGATTTCCTACAAATCTTTGAGTTACAATTCCCAATGAATCTTGTATTGTAAACGTGGTTATTTTTATTGAAGAATTTGTAGATGTACTATAATTTGGAGTTAATAATATTGCTTCATTATTGGTATCCAACACAAAATCATAATCATAAATTACAGATCCATCATTAATTGACTGAGAATTAGAAATATCGTTATAATAGAAAGTTTCTATGATAAGTTGACTACCAATTATTGGAGGATATCCCACCAGTGCCGGACGTGTAGTTAAAATTACAGCATTATTAGATACATAAAAATCTTGAGAAACTCCAAAATTCAATTTATGTCCATCTAAGTATACTTTCATATTTTTTGATTGGAGATCATCAAATACAAAAGATGAGGTAGATGCCACTATTGGATAACTAGCTAATGTTACATCAGTGGTTGTTACAGTATAGTACACTGCATATGGCGGACGAAGTCTAACAGGTAATCCAGCGTCAGGTATCAACTCCACAACTACTTGGGAATTTGGACTATTTAAAATTTTGGGAAAATTGGTTATGGCTATGCTTGAAGCAAACCCATTTTCGTCATTAACAAATATTGGTTCATCATCAATTCGTATAATTTGTTCTTGTATTTGATTAAATTTTGGCGAATAAGAATCAAAAAACCAAGATTGAATGTAATGAGTACCAGAAGATAAATTATATATATCCACAGCAGCCCGCGTGTCTCGACTACTCACTGTGTTTATATAATAAAATAAATCGTTGATAGAATTTGTAGCAGTCAAACGTGTTATTGGGGCTCCATCAACAGTGACATACGAACTCTTTAACTGTCTATAATTAATCATGCTGGTCAGTCTAGTGCTGGTTGACGTGCTTGCTACATTCACCGATAACGATTCAAACCCTATAATTCCTAGACCAGTTAGTGTTGCATCACCAACACCTATTATTGTATATGCTAGTATACCAACCTTATCTTGATTAGGAATTAATAATTTGTTATTAGTCCAATCAATACTAAATTGTGTTGATGTTGTCCAAGTTTTTTCTAAACTTTGATATTCAAATAGTTTATTATTAAAAGTCACAATTATACTTGCAGTAGTTGGAGGCATTACTGATAATGTAAGTAAGTTGTCTAAATTGGACGGAGATATATTAACACTACCATTAAAAATTGTAGGAGTTTGATAAGGAGATTTGGTAAAAACATCTATCCCTAATGAATCAGCTGAAAATCCTGGAACTTGTTCATCAGGTGCCTGATTTGCTTCGGGAGATAAAAAGTTAAATGATCCATCAATAACTAAATCTGAAGGGTTAATACCCAATGCATTTATCAAACCTCCATAATTCCAAGAAGGATAATAAGAATCACTTGGATTAATTATGCTATCAGCGATCATTCCAGAATTAATGTTTGAAAATCCTTTACCTTCATATTGCCCGCCAATAATTTTTCTAGGATCTGATACCCCGGACATCAATAAAGATATGTCATTAGTGATCATTCCGTCAGTTGGTGAATAAAAATTCTTTACACGTTCCGCCGCAGTTAGTAACTCTATATTTTTTTCATAAGTCACTGATAATGAATAATTTTCAATATCATTCAACCCAATTAATTGAATTTTATCTAAAAATATTTTCAAATAACTATATTTTTTAGTATATCCGCCAAATTGTTCATTACTATAAATTAGTGTATATGCAGATTCAAATAATTCATAACCATTCAGTGTTACATAAATTTTAGATTTATTAGGCTGGGCTAACCAGCTTAATTGAAAAATTGATTTATCTTTAGTTCCAATAAAATTATCATTAACTGTTAAATTTCCAATTTGATCAATTGAATCAACCCTATCAAACAATATTGTGTTAGTTATTTCTCTTAATGGCACCGTAGTTAATTTTAAATTAGAACGATAACTAGCTGTAGTAATTTGTCCAGTTGTAGTATTAAATGCTCCTGGGAAAGTGAAATAACTTGAAGGTATGATTGACGGAACAAATTTTTGTGTGGTTTGATCATACACAAATGGCTCATCAAAATCAATCACTCGTGTCATTGAATCATCAAAATTTTCAAAATTTGCAGTAAATCTTCGTATCTGAGTATGGTAAGGTTTAACTTCGTTAATAAAATTTTCATAATACGCACTATCTTGTAATTTATAAACAGATGTTTGAGTTAAAGTACCAGCATATTTTACTATATCAACTAACGATGTTTTAAAAGCCCAATCTATAAATGTTTGTTCTGATAATGCGTATTTGACTCCTATGAAGAATAACGAATTCCACATGTCTGACAAATCGTTAATAAACAAATCATTTTTTAACGCAGACAAAATATAAGATATTTCAATATTTGGAGTTTGATCAAATAAAGGTTGATTAAACGCATAATCATTATCCCAACCAAATGACAAATTCCATAAAGAATCTTTAAATTGAATTGTGCCATTTTCTGAATATACAACGTCAAATTTATCACCAAAATTTCCAATAGATCCGATAGGAACCATTGTAACAATAATATAATTACCATCTCCCCTATTATTAATTTTTACATATTGACCAGGAATTAAATTTAATTTTGATAACTCGTATGGGTCATCAATAACATATAAAATAGGTGTATATTTGTTGTATTTGGCACTAATCCAATCAACATATTCCCAGTATAGTGTTGTATTATATGCCTGTGTTCTAACCCTATTCCATTTTGAATTCTCATATTGATATACTGTCCAACCGCCATTAACATAACTATCTGAAATAACAGATGCTTTATTAACTATTGAAGTATCAACTATTGACAACTCTGAAATATCTTCAATAACCACCCACGATGACGTAGTTGGTTGAGGTAGTTCTTCTTGGGTATTTAAATTTCCAAAACTATAATTTCCAGTGATTTGATAATTAATTAATACATTATTAGCAAACCCAATAACGTTGCGTAACGCAGTCAATCTATCTTCAAATAATGTTTGTTGGGGTCTTATTCCCAAACCATATTTTAATCTTTTAGATAAACTTGGGTCAGGTACAAGATTTCCCAATTCGTCATTACCAATAAGACTATCAATAAATTTCTTTTCAAGTAACTTTGGTATAGGGCTATCTTTTGAATTTTCAATAATTAATTGCCATTCAACATGTTTTACAGTTTTATTATTAGTATTATCAATTGTAAAATTTAAACTAATTTCATCTGATCGAAGTTTTGTAGAAAAATTAGATAATATTAAAGAACTAGATGAAATAAATGACGAATATTGTATTCCTGCCTGTGTGGGATTAGCAATGTACGAGGATATAGCAAATGCACTTAGTTTTCTATTATTAACATTAGGCACAATAACTTTATTTTTTACCCAGTAAAAATATACATTACTAAAATTTCCAGTAACATTATCATATACTTGTTTAACGGATAACACACTATTATTAACATATTTAGGTTGCCCACTAATTCCATTGGCTAATCCTGTTGGAGTATCTGCTTGTACACTCCATTCACTTGGCAATAATGAGGAACCTACCCATTCGTAAACATCAATGCTTGCCCCTGGAAATAATTTACCCCAGTTATTTTTTCGATATTCTAATTCGCCCTGTTCGTACCAAATAAATTTTGCATTGCTTAGATCCCACCATAACTGCCCTACTTGTTGATCTATCCAATTTAAATTAGTATCAACATTTACCCCGTCAAACCCTAAACTATAAATTGCAGGATCACTGGCTGTTTTATAAGTTATTTCTTTTTCAGCAACTCCTAAAATTTTTCCCTTAAGCGGGTCAACATAATCATAATAACTAATAATGCTGTCTGAATTTGTATCAATTAATCTTATTTGTTTTAATGATTCGGGTAATAGTAATTCGTCCTGTACCCGAAATCTTTCCCACCCGTCAACCTGCGTATTAATTTTAGAAAATATATATAAACTACCTGTACTTTGATTTATAGTAGATGGAGCACCTACAAAAATCAAATCATCATCAATTATCACTGAATTTCCAAAATTAGTTGATGTAGTTATTGATTCCTCTAGTTCATTGACCTCTTGACTATATACAAATCTTGAATTTTTACGATTATAAAGATATGTAGTCCCTGAAAAATCTTCAGATTCAGTGAATATAGTTGTATCATAATCAAATGTAGTAATAGTATCAAATGTAGTAATAACAGTAGTGTTGGTACCCAATGCAGATACCACCAACCCATTTGACATGGTATTAATACTAATAGCCATACCAAAGTACATTTTACCATCGGGAACAATATTAGTTAAAATTTGAGTTAGCGTGTAAAAATTATTTGTCCAAGTGTTACTGTAAATTGCCACAGCACCAAAACTATTATTTGAATTTGGCGTGGATGGTGCAGAAATAGCCAAATATGATGCATCAAAACTCATAGCCATAGCTAGACCAAAATGACCATTCTCCCCAAAAGGACTAGATATAGTCTGTTTAGAACCGTTGCCAAATATTACAGTGACTGTGCCGGTATTTTTATAACCATTATACGGAGCACTGATAGCTAGACAATTTGAATTATCTGACCCAACAATTGAATATCCCCATTGTGCATCTGAACTTAATGACGCAGATGATGTTACTGTTGAGTATTGACTGATCTGTACTGTGGAACTTGAATTTGTTGCAGTTACAATGTAGGAATATACTTTGTTAATTATTGGTGCTCCCACCAATACTAATTTTGTAGTTGTATTTCTTTGAACAAAAATACTAGCACCATAAGTACCAGTAGATGATGCATTTGGATTAGTTAATCGTCCTGTAACTGTTGTTTGATATATGTCATTAATACTTAAAATTAAGACAGTACCACTATTGTTATATGCTCCAGGAGCCCCTGCAAAAGTCAATCCAAATTTTTCAATGCCAGTTGAAAAAGGATAATCATCATAAACTACGGTTGTTCCTAATTTATTACTATTTCCAGCTGTATTTGGCATTGTGTAAAATGCTACTTCTTCCAATACTGATTTTTTATTTTTATAAACGACCACTGCGCCTGAACTATTAGAAGTGTCATTAAATAGAGGAGCCCCAACTGCTAAAATATCACTTCCATTTCTTGAACTAATGCTATATCCATAACCCTGTGGGGAATTGGAATGTTTTCCAATAAAAATATTATTTTTATAATTTGAAGATTTTTTATATACTGCCCAACCTTTATTACTAGTATCATTGCCTGAATCAACCCATACATAGGAACCAGTTTTGTAAGTATGCAATATTTCATCAGATGGTATGGAATCAAAATCTAAAAATCTTAATGACTCAAATGTAAACAAAAATCCTGGTAATGTTAAAGATTCCATATTTGTAAACATTGTAGAATTAAGTATTTCAAATTGAGTTAAAGATATTATTGAGTCTACAAGATAAACTCCATTTAATGAATTAGAAACACCAGAAATAGATACAATTTTCCCAATTTCTAATTTATGTGGGGTTAATGTAGTGATAGTTATTCGGTCATAAGATGTATCTGATACTGCATCAACAATTTGAGTCAACAACCTATATTCTAAAACATCCCAGCTTCCATCAGGTTTAAATCCTAACCAAATAGTATTTCCTTCTAATAAATTATTAGAATTAGCAATATCTAACAAACTATCTTGATTATATGCAGTAGCGTCAACATCATCAATTCGAACATACCCTGCATGTATTAATTTAAACACATTCGTTGAAGTAGTGGTTTTTATTTCAGGTATTTTTCCCGTTGAAGGTATAGTAAATTTTGACGGATCAACATAGTAAATTGATGAATAATTTAAAGTAGCTGGTTGTGGCAAAAACGATATGATCTGCGGATTTTCTGAAAAGGTTCCTTCTATTAACGCAAACTCGAATTCTTGAGATGATGTGAATCCACCGTATTCCCCAACACGTAATGCCCAATTTTCATAAATTTTAATTTCAATATCTGAATTTACTGGATCAGCATTAGACAATTTTGATACAACATTTTTTGTACCTTTTTCTTTAATAAAGCCTTGATAAAACTTATATTGAGATATTGGATTAGGTATTATATTATTAAGATAAGTTCTTGCCCAATAACCAATTAAATTTTGAGCAGATTTTTCTTGACCAATATCAAAATTATCAATATCTAAACTATAAAAATCTTTGAATTGATTAATTTTATAATCAAAATTTGGTAACAATTTGGAAATTGGTTTTTTTCCAAGTTTTTTCCATTTGTTAAAATCAAAAGTCGCTGATTTACTGACATTTCTGATGGCACTATAATAAAAATTATTATATCGTACAACCGTACTGGCTAGATAGTTTGTATTTGGGACCCAGTCAACTACATTAACAATATCATAGACAAATCCTGGAGCAGAAAAGTTCCCGTTCCAATCAGAAGTTCGAAACCCAACTAATTTAACACGATTTTGACGCTGACTGGTTTTAGGATTATAAACCACATCTCCAAAAATTGTTTTGTTATTAAAAACTATGCCTTGTTCTTTCTGTACAGCATTTAATCGTAAAAAATATATTCCATCTTCAGTATTAATCGCTTTAACAGTAAAGACACCATCCAACCGTGTGATAAATAGATTGGATTTTTCAAAGGGAGTGCCATCTGATTTGATAACACTATACTCGTAAAATTTATTAAAAATATTATCAACTACTAATTTGTCAAAACTATATGTAATTTGATCTGCAAAAGGACTTAACGATAATACGCTATCATTAATCCAATTTTGTGTACTCCAATATAAAAATTCTTTTGCACTTAAATTCCAATCAACCGTTTCCATTAAATCAGAATTAAATTGATTAAACACAAATCCCTGATCAGATAACCATTTGCCATATCCTACAATTAAATCATACAAATCTTGAATATTTGTAAATGTATGTCCATATGGAATTTTTAGAGGTGTTGATTCAAAATTATTTGCCAATTGAACTGTGGCGCCGCCAATAACTGGCAATGAAGGTAATTTTGAAAATAGAGATTTATCAAAAACTAATCCTGATTGATGAGAAACTAGTGTTTGATAATAAGCTCCTCCATTTTGAACTATTTGATCTTTTTGGTAAAAATTTCCAGTTGGAGCAGACTGTGCGGTAGTTAAATTTAAATTTCCAACTGCACCTGTTAGTCCCGACTCCCAATTAACAAACTCTTTATTGATGCCGCCTACAGTAATTGAAGGAGTTGACGAGTTTCTGATTGGCAAATAATATGTGAAATAAGGATTTTCTCTATCATATCCCCTAACAACAAAATTATTATCAACCCTTTGTATAATTATACCCGAAATACCTATACTCATAATCGGGTTGCTAGTCTTAAGTATTAAATTATAATCAGCATCAGGTAATAATGCCCCAGGCAAACTAGTAGTTGGCTCATACGCATCAATAAAAATTTGTATAGTATCTTTGTTTATAAAACCAGCAACAGGATAAAATAAATTAAAATTGGCATATGTCAAATCATTTCTAAGTTTTGAAATATAATTTTTGTCAAGTCTTTGACCATTCTCACTTAGATAAACACTATACCCGCTATTTGTAGGTATTTCATTCTCTCCATGAATATATAAATTTTTTAATTTTAAAAATGATTGATCTTTAACAGATACCCATTGTCCAACAATATTTTTTTTAATTTGACAAGGATCATACATTAAAGAAGCATATTTTGCTGGGCGGGTTAGCAACAATAATTTTTGAACTGCAAATGGCCAACTACTACTTCGTCTCCAGGCAGTTTCTGCAGGACCTTGTTCGCCCACTGACCAACTAAAATTTTCCAATGACTCAGCTATGCCAATAGTAATTGGGTCTAATAAATCCCCGATTCCATTAACTGGTAAATTATTTGATAACGAAGGCCTTGCGTAAAACTCATTGATAACAGGACCATTATCAGTGATTGCTACTCGACCGTTTGCAAGATCATTCCACATCAATGTATTGCCAGATGTATAAGGTGCTAGACCGTATTGGGAATCCCACCAATTAGGTTTTTCATGGAAACCTAACATTTCCCAAGGACTGGTACTTGGTTTATCAGTGTCGTAATAATATTTAAATATCGCTCTCCACGATCCTTCAATTGAATTTATTTTTGATTTAAATTTCCAGGTAAATTTATTACTAGCACTATAAGAATTATTTGTGGTATAATCAATACCATAATTAATTGCCCATTTAATAAAATCTTTTTCTAAAATAGAATTGATTTCTTCATAATTATAATCGCTAATTTTTGCAGTATCTCTCCAAACACCAGGATCAACTTCATGAATGTCAAATAATTCTGGTTGATAATCAACTTTTATATTATTATAAACTCGTAGCTCATATTCTAATATAATATCATCTCTATAATCATTAAATGCAACAGTTATACTACCATCATGTCCTTGAATTACGTTTACCGGTGTTGTATAGCTAGTATCTAAATAAATTTTTGGAACAAATTTAGGATATAACCCTAATTTAGTAGGGGTTGGCGGTATATAGTTGCGTTTAGTATCTGGATACAAAACAATTAATACTTCATCACCAATAAATAAATTTTTTAAAATTTCAATATAAGAATCAGTTGATTGTATTTCATAATCAATTCCTAAAACTGATTGACTTCCATTAATATATACTAATAAACTTTTACTTGAGGGTGATGTTATAGAAAAATCTTGTGGTAACGGGTAGGATGTAAATCTAGGATCAGACACTACATACTGAGTTTCAATTTTTTCTGTTCCATAACCTAACATATCTGATAGATAAAAAGAACTTTTTATTGTTTTACCAGCATTAATTTTATTTAAAATTTCATCAAGAGACTTAATAGGATCATTTGGATGTGTCACTAGCGAGGTATTATTAATTAAACTTAGCTTAAAATATTCGTAATCAGCGGAACATTTTGTTATAGCATCAACAATATTGTGTTCAGATTTACCCATAAACATCATGGCAAAACTAATTGGATTTACATTTGAAACTACTTGAATATTATTAGTTTTTTGATTATCCAAATCACCATGAACTAGATTGTCCAGATCTTCATTTAATGGATTATTTGTAACTCCCATTGGCAAATCATAATACCCAGTGCTGGTGTTTAAACCAACTGGGGGATTTATCAAGTTACCCCATACGTTTGCTAATTTTCCATCAATTTTAAAAAAAGTTTGACTAGTTTTAATTTTAGAAACATTTTCGCCAATATCAATCAAATTTATAACTTCATTAGCATAATAATTTTCAAAAAGAATACTTGAATTAACATCATTATTCAAATAATTTAAACGTAACCCCAACACAGGATCTATAGGGTTGTTTTCATTAATACCAAACCCAATAATTTTATTCCCTTTGAAATTATTCAAATAAACATTTTTATTTGAGTAACTAACCCCAGAGCTATCAAATAAATCAATTAACGGTCCCTCGTTAAGTTTAGTGTGCTGTTGAGCGTAATTCCAGTATAAACCGTCAAACCACCAACTTGTTCCGCCATTAACCACTCCCCTTTTAACTAATATTGATGTCCCTTCAGTTAAAGTAGTTTGCGAGTATTCAGACAAAGGAATCAATGCAACAGACGGGTTTGGATTTCCACCTAAATTAACAAGTAAAACAACAAACACCGTGTTTCTGATTAATTCATTTTTATCAGCAGCAAAAATTATGCGATGGCCATATTCTATATTCACTCCATCAATAAGTATGTTGCTTTTAGTTGAGGTAGGTGTTGGTAGTATTAATCCTTCAATTTCATTATAGGCATCTGTTCTTGTAGTATCTATTAAGTCAACATGTTGTATTGCATTAGATCCAAAATTATATAGCTGTATGTCTGCTTTAAATTCAATAATAGGCCTAACAGCTCTATTAGAAATAGGAGTAATGATTTCTTTGCTGTTTAGTAAAGAGCTAGTTTTTATTACATCTAAACTAACCCACCGATTATATCTTGACCAAGGATTCCTATCTTTACTGGCACGATTAATTGTGACATATTCTGGATTTAATGGAAAATTTTCTGAACTATCAAAACCTAAAAAATCATATTTTGTAGAATCATATAACTCGTCATTAGATTGTGCTATTTTTTCAGGGGTGATTAATTCATTCAAAGGCACTAATACTATTGATGTTCCTACACCTTCAACAAAAAACTCTTTATATTGATATTCATAAGCAACATTTAATCCAGTAAAAGTCACTAACATACCATTTAACAACTGAACCGAGTTGCCGTGCACCATAACTGTGGTAGTTGTATTGCCTACAATAAATTTAGCAACATCCAAATCATCTTCATCAATATCTATTATAAAAGGACCTGAAGGAAGCCAAAAATAATTTTGATAATTGTTAAACTTATCTAAATCAATTGGAGGATCATAAGGATACATTTCACTCCTAAATAATCTATCAAAGTTATTGTTATAGCCTCCTTTGATTCCTATTTCATTAGAAAGATCTTTTAAAGTAATAATAGACTGTATTGAATCTTGTATATTATTGATTACTAAAGCAGGATCTAATTGATATAATTGCCTTGAAATTTCTGGCTCAACAACATACGAATCAGACGAGCTATAATTAGGCGTGGCTGTTGACCCCACAAAAGCATTCAATCTTTCTATTTTAGCAGGTTGTATTAATTGATCAATGGTACTAGATAAAAATTTAGAATTTTTATCAGTTTGAAAATATGTTGGCAGTAAATTAACTGATTTAAATGTTGACGTTGTCATTATTATGTTCCAAATTGTAACTTTGATGGTGTCACAGCTGAAATAATTTCAATATTATCTGAAGTAGCTCCACTGATAAAAATTTCGTTTGTCTGACATTTAATTTCGTATAAATTTCCAAAATTTGAGGATACTGGAACTAATACTAAGTTGGTAACATCCGGCGACATTAAATTCATCACATAAGTAGATAGTTCACTAAAGTAGAATGTTTGCCCAAAATCCCAATTTTCTAAAGCAAAAAATTGATTAATTGCTTCTAATATTTTAGATTTAATAGAGTTGTCACTCATTATACTGGTACTATTTTTAACTGCTTTAAATGTTGCTTGTAATTTTGATTCTGCATAATTTCCAAAAAGAATTTTATAAGAAGCAGGTTGGAATACTATTTGATCACTGATTGATTTAACCAACTCCAAACTTGCACTATAGTTATTTTCCAAAGATTGAGTAGTTGGGGGTATTGGTTTTGCTCCAACTCCTGTTAAAATCCAATTTCTAAATTGATTATTGTAACTAGATGTTAACATATAGATGTCAATTATATTACTTTTAGCAGGGTCAACTCTTGCATTTTCAGAAGGATTATGTTCATAATGAAATTTTATTCCACGTCTACCTGTATAACTTATACCATTAATTAATGCAGTATTAGTTGGAAGTCCTACAATATTAGAAAAAGAATCCGGATTAATTGTGACTGTGTTTAATTGCCCAGGTGAAATACCGTTATAAAGTCCAAGAAAAATTATTGACGGATCTATGTATCCATCCTCTTCAATTTTTGAACCAGTTATTTGCCAAATATAATCAATACCTAACGGTTTTAAGGAATTGGCTTTTGGATTAATTGATAAAATTGTAATTTTATCTTTTACTACCGTGTTGTTAGTATAATCATAATTTATATTAGAATTATCAACATAGAAGCCAGTTTGATTTTCACTTTTAAAAATATACTGTACTAATTTAGTAGTGATTTTATATGTTTTTGGAGCAATTAAATCAAATAATATTAACCAACTTGAATCCCTATTAGAGAAAGTATTATCGCCTTCATTAATAAACATATTATCTAATCCACTTTCAGATAAATCGTTGGTTTTATTTAAATTCCCATTAAAAATTATTTGCCAAGTTCGATAAACGGTATCAAATCTTAAACCAAAATTTTGATAACTCAAACATAAATTAACTATATTGAATTGAAAATCTTGATCTAAAGAATTAACAAAAGGAGGAACTACTTCAACAACAATACATCCGTTAGGAATTATATTACTTAATATTACGGGGCCAGTGCCATCATCTAATGCACCAACTCCATTATTATCACCCGTACCAATTACCTGCTGAACATTAGTCCAAAAATAATTGGATGTATCAAATCCTTCTGTTATTGTAAAAGTACCATCTGGTAAAAAATATTGAGTTCTTCCAAGATTATCATTTGGTGCTTGAAATTTAATCATAGATCCTGCTGATACATAATATAATGGATTGTCAAACCCTGCAGGACTTTGATGAGTGGACAACGGTCTCAAAAAATAGTTATTTGTTTCATTGTTATAAATTGGTCCTCTAAAATATCCTCGACTTTGCCCGGTAACCGTGTTTACTGATACCCAAGTAATTTGCTTAGTATCATCTACATTGATTGGTGCAACCTTTCTATAAACATCTAAATAAAAAGACATTAATTCTGATTTAGTCAATATAGGTATTAAATAATTTTTTATTGAAGTCCACAAATCATTTTGATCATAAAAACTAAATTTTAAATCTTCACTGGTAACATTTTTTGCAATTATACCATCGTCACAAAAAATATTTATTTTACTATACTTTCCGCTAACATCACTTAGCTCAAAATATTTACTAATCCCACTACTTACTCTATTAACACTTTTAATTTTTAAAATATCAGTAGTGTATGTTAAGGGTACTATATTATAATCTTCAGCAGTTATCATTCTATTCTGAGTGTAGAATGATTGAGGTGCATTCCTACGAATTGTGTCATTGGTTTCTGTAGATAAACTATTATTCACAGTATATTCTAAATTTAAAATAACCGATAATGTTTGATTGACTCCAGATTTATCTACATAAGGTATGGTCACAGTAATCCCAGACATTTGATCTGGACTTATACTATAAGAAGCTCCATTACTTTGACGATAAAAAATTTGAAAATTTCCTGTGGGTAGATTACCAAATACACCATCTGAGAAATTTAAATCAATTTGATCTTTATCGCGAGTAGTAACACTATATATGTTTTTAAAAGATTTTTCTAAACTGTTGTAGATAATATTATTACCATTTGTAGACTGAACTTGGTTCCATAATGATGAATACCCGCCGTTCATGTCCAATTGCCATAACCACACATCAGTATTATTGATATTTTCAACATTAATTCCTATGATTTCATTTGGCACAGGGTTGGTTACATTGAAATTACTAAAACCCAGCGTACCTTGTTTAAAAAATGCAAAAAATCCAGTACCTGCACTACCAGACCCTTGATTATCATTTTGATATATGATTTTAAAAGAATTTCCTGGGGTAGGAGTATCTTCATAAACAAAGTTCTTACCTGAAAATGTAGCAGGCACTATTTCAAAATTCATAGCTGAACCGTTAATATTCTGACCAAATGAATATACTGGAACATCCGTGTTAGAACTGTTAATGATATATTGATCAGTTTGTACCCCAACAATGATACCACTATCGTTTGGCTTTCCAAATACTGTTTCTCCTGGCATTGCTCCGTTTAATATACTTAAAAATTGTGCATACCAATTGGCATTTGTAGGATCATTCCAAACAATAGTACTACCAGATAAATTATTGCCAGCTTGATCAAAAATATTTTCAGTAGTAGATAACGCTGATATTTTTAAAAGTCCGCTAGCAGGTGTATTACGTTTTGGCACATAGCTAACTAGTTGTGCCAATCTTAAAATACTATCCCTACGTTGAGCAGTTTCTAGAAAGTTTTCTCTGGCATTCAAATCAACCCTAAAACTAAGATTTTGTCCTAGATATGCAATCAGCTCAACTAATGCAATGTATTCGCTACTTTCAATAAAATCATTGAAATCTTCTGGATAATTTTCTTGAAGGTAGGAAATTAAAATCCTGCGAAGAGTATCAAAGTCGTAACTTTGAAATTCCGCATTTTGATATGATTGGTATATTTTTTTCCAATCTTCAGTTACCAGTAGTTTTGAGTTAGTAGAAGGTATAGACATGATTTTTCATTATATACCTTATTTATAGCGGCAGTAAAGTGGGTATATTATTGTATATTCAACCCAGTTTCTTGATTAAAAGATAACTTTAAAAATGTAGTTTGATTAGTTCCAACTAGTTGTAATGATATCTCTACCAAATAACCTCCCTCAAATTCATTTAAATTTATTTGGGTAGGAACTACCCTAGGGTCACTATTACATATTGAAGTTATATCCTGAGATAACAAATCATAAATTTCATCAGTCATTGGCTCCATTAATACATCCCATATAATTGTACCAAATGTTGGGTTCATCAATCTCTCACCTTTACTGGTTTTAAATTGATTAATCAAATCTTGTCTAATTATGTCTATGTCATATAATTTGTTATTGACATTGGCCACGTCTGTGCTGGAAAAGCCCTTGTAAAATTGACTAGTTTTAGGAGCCTGTTGATAAACTACTGCCGAATTGGTGATTTCTAATGTTTTGTAAGGCATGGTGTTATATTTATCAATCTATTCTACCTGTTCTAATTGGGTTACCCTGGGAATCCTTGACTATTTCGCCACTTCCTGATCTTAAAACATTTTGCTGTGGTGTTAATTGTTCTAAAAAGTATTCATAGAAGCTAGTTTTCTTGGCCAATATATCAGGCGTATTATTCCCCACTGCTTTAAGTGCCGATGAAAAGTACCCATCATCTGCTTGAGAGATTTTGACCCTATCTAACAAGTATATCACGCTGACTTGAGCAGCAAGGATCAGAGTATTCAAAGCATCTGGTTCATCTAACAATGTTGTAGGTTTAGGAACAAATCCGTTGGCATACATAAGTTGACTGTATCTAGCATAATTGCTACGTCCTGTTAATTGAATAAATCCTCTTCCAACATATTTGGCACCATCACCCGGCTGTGTATTACCAAGTCGTTTTCCAATGGGGCTTTGATACCCATATAAAAGTTCTGGTAATGAATTATTTGGGTTCCCAGCATACTGTTGGGCCAAAGTAGGATTATTTTTAAATATTGATGGAAATACTTCAATTAATCTATCTGCTTTATAATTAAAGTTTTCAGTTTCAATCTTCCATAAACTTTCACCACCAGTAATTCCCAACAAACTAGCAACAGCATTAACTTCAATCATACCCAATTGTGATGCCGCTTTCTTAAGAGCTTCTTGTCCTTTAAGGCCGTTCCTTGATTGTTGTGCTGCCTTATTCTTATCGCTATCAGTGACCTCTGGTAAAAAACTACTTGAAGGTGTAGTATTAGCACTTTGGCCAGCAAAAGTTGGAGAAGATCCAGTACCTGCAGTTACATATTTTGGTGTACCACTGAATACTGTTTTAGGACTTCCATTATTTCCTGGTATAGTAGTAGCGATACTTGCATCAGTATTTGCTAAATTAAATTGTTCAGGATTGGCACTTTCGTGCTGTGCCCAAGGTTCGTGACTGGGAATCCTTGACATTATAGATGTAAGATTAGGCGCTGCATAAAAATTATTATCCCATACTCCAGGCGCATTTTGTGGCACAGAGAAAAAATTTAAGGGCGGTGGTGTATCAACTGTAAATGGCACAGCAGTTGATGGACTAGTTGAAGGAACTCCATTCATGTCAATGATATTGGCCGAAATTGTTATAGATTCGCCAGAACTTAATGCCAAATCAGTATTTGATTTTATTGCTACTCGATTTTCAGAAATAATATTTAACTGATCTAGTGAACTAACATTAGCTGTTCCTTTAACTAAGACATTGGTATCACCTGTAACTGCTAGACCAAAATTTTCACCAACCGCAATTTTAGTTTCGGTGTCTGATGTCACACTGACATCTGTAAAAGATCTTATTTTAATTCCGTCGGCTAATAAATTAAAGTTTTTTCCAGAATTAATGTTAACATCTCCTGATCCTGCTGCTATGTTAAATTTTCGGCCAGCCTCTAAATTAAAATCTCGATCAGCTCGTAGATTAAAATCTCCCCGAGTATGTATACTTACTGAATCAGCAGCATAGATATCAACCTTACCCATGCTAGTTAATTCTATCCATGCAGTGCCAGTAGAATTGGCTATATAAATTAAATCAGCTGAATTATGTAACAGTATTTGATGCCCAGTTCTTGTTCTTATTCTAACCAATTCATTTTGACCATTTACATCCCCGTCATCCATTACAAACGTACTACCGCCTAATCTACTCACTGGTGCAATGAAATCTTTCTTTTGTCGACTAATTGGTTTTTTAGGACCAGTAGGATCTAAAGGTCCAGGTGTACTAATTCCAAATACTGCACTTGGAGTTTCTCGTCTAGCACTACTAGATGTTACTCCACGAATTCGATCTAATAAAAGCCCTTGAGTTAATAATCTATCCGCAAATGGATGAATTGGTTTTAGTTTTTTGTCAACATTGGGATTTTTATTTTTTTCAGTTGATTTATTATATTCAGCCACTGGGAGATAAGAGGCTTGTCCATATTTTTTTAACTGTGAAGAAGTTATATATGACTCAGGACTAGCCGCAATACCTGGTATCATATGATTTTGATAAGTGTCCTGCACACATCCTATCCAAAAACATTGATTAGGATCTTTATTAACAAATATAACTAATACTCTACACCCTACATCAGGCGGTACCATCCAAAACCCGTAACTTTTTTGTACATCATTAAAATTTGCTGGATTCGTTCCTTCAAATCTAACAGATGTTGCACCCTGAAAAGGACTAAGGTAATTAGCAATATAAGTTTCATTTGGATTAGTTAACGAATTTGATAATCCATCTACGATTGATACTTCTAATCTACCCATTCTTAATGGGTCTAAATGGTTTACTATTTCTGCAATATACGGTCCAGAACCTTGTGGTTTAGTACGTAATGCTCTTTGATCAAATGGCATGTATAAATCCTAATTACGCGATGTTGTTATTTAACGCATTGATCAGCGGGCTGACTTCATTTTTTGATCGACTGCCGTATTGTGCGATTACCGACTTTGATAAATTCTGATTAACAATACTGTAATTAGCTTCTACAGACAAAGGTTTTTCAGATATACCACTATACAGATCAAACGCAGATTGTATTTTTCCAACTTGAGCCACTGTGTCAATTTGATACGGATTATTAAAGTTTCCAAGTACATTATAATTGCTATTAGCATTATTTTCAATAAATCCAGGAGTTCTAATGCCTACTGATTGTTCTGGTATTGGCGGTAATTTAGATAAGCCATCTTGAGTAAGACTATCGGTTCGAATACCTTGATTGGATGCTGTTTTTATGTTAACGTTTGGCGGTATTACATTATATAATCCATTGAGCGATGACAATGTTTTGGTATCTAATTTCCCTGAAAGATTTCCTAACGACGTTTTTATTCCAAATAATTTAGATGCTCCAAAAAGTCCACTAACTTTATTACCAACATCACCTATCAAATTAGAAACATTTGATGCCGCAGCATTTAGAGAATTACTTCCTAACACATTCTTTAAATTATATTGATTGCCAAGTAAATTACCCGTCAATGCATTAAGCACAAGTCCAGATCCTGGGAAAACAGCATTAAGTGCTAGTGATGAACCTTTCGCTAAAGCTGCCTGGCCCAGTCCCTTAGCCTGTGTAGCAACTAAACCAGAAACTGATGCACGTATACCACTAGCTAATTGATTAGGTCCATTGGGTATTATCCCATAAATTGAGTTAGGTATATTTCCTGCAGGATTAACTGCACCAAAGACTGAATTATTATTACCGCCCAATCCACCAGGATTATTTGAAATTGTTTTATTAAGGATTGATTGTAAATTTAATGAGTTAGATCTAACACCTATGGTCCCATCATTTGTGGTTATTGCATAGGAAGGCGGATTCGGACCTCTACTTGTTTCTATTTGATCTTCAGGATTAGGATAAGCATCAAAAATCAAACTTGGATCATCTGGTTTTTGATCTAACGTTTGTCCAGGAACTCTAAGTATTGATAAATTTTGTTTAAAAATACCATCTTTAAAATGGCTCTTTACTATGGTAATCTGATATAACCCACTTATTGGCAAAGGATTATTATTAAATTTTACAAATCCAGATTCACCTATATCATCTGGATTATTAAATGCTAACGATATCAAAACCATCCCTGCTCTTGCCGCTGCTTCTTGACCATTAGCCAGTTTACCAAACTGACTATTTTTATTTAAACTATTACCTGACCCAGTGGCTGTTAGGTAGTACGGGTCTCCTAATATTGATAACTCTCCCGTTATAAGGCCCACAGAATTTGCAAGTTTCTCATGCATTATTTTTACTGACTGTTGCCACCCCACCCCATCAGGCGCAGTACTGTTAGGCATACCACTAGGATTTTCAGTACTGGCATTGTTTGTAGAATATTGGGCAGCTTTAGACCCAGTATCTTTACCAGAATTTCCAAATCTAGTATTAGTACTATTTCCTGATTTGGCACTATCTGCACTGGGATCTGACTCGCTATTTCCTAAATCTTTAGGAACTTCCTCAAAAAATAAATGGTTTAAATTTATTTTAAAATCAAGTATGTCAACGTTCAATCCTGTGTAAAAATATTTGTAATTTCTCAAAGAAAATTTTTGAATTTTTTTAGCATCAATTGCTTGATTTCCTGCACCCGGGACTGCCATATTGTAAAGAATTTTATAAGGCTCAACTAGGTATGTATATGTATAATATGGTTGATTTGTTTCAGGATTGTCAGGGCCATCTTTGGCCATTAATTTTGGAGTAATTATAAAATAATTCAAAAATCCATTTGAATCTAGCACTGATTTTGGATCACCATTGCTTTGGAATGCTTTTATAACTTTTTTTACATAATTACTATCTCGAATAGTTGAAGAAATTATATCAGTTATTGGAACTCCAGAATCAAACTGTGCCGTATGTTGATACGAAAGTGTACTTTGCGATTCTTTTTTTGTAGTTGATTTAATAGCAGTACCCACTGGTTGATAAGCAGAGTTAGTTTCTCCAATTTTGTTCATAGCAGGATTGCTGTTTGCCGAAGCCAAATCATCCCAAAATGCTTCTGTTGCAATAGAATTGTCTTTTCCTGGTATGATTTCGCCGTTATCGTTATATACTGGAAATAAAATTTCATAACTATCAGACATCGTTTGATTTTTTGATGATGACTTTGCTTCTAATAAGGATTGTTCATTCAAACCTTTTACTATATTAGATAACAGTTGCTTAACTGTATTACCTTCACCAACTATTTTTCTTTTAGTTTTTGACACTGCATTGCCTCGAGCTTTATCGCCCACCGCAACTGCTTCAACTTTATATTTTGTACCTGAATCTGTCACTGATACTTGTATCCCAGTTATTTGGATAAAAAACATTTTGCTAGAGTTAGGCACACTTTCTGGCAATGGCACATCGCTACTATCTGGAATCCCTGCAAAATCTAAAATCAACACATAACTTGCTTTCTGGTAATCTTTATAACCGCTAGCCAAAGAACAAATTTGTAAAGCTTCTATAAATCCGTTAAGGCTATACGGTTCTATTACTTCAAAATTAAATTTTAAAGGTAAGGTAACTGCGCCATCCTTGAAACTAAATGTTGAATCAATACTGACATCATCTATGAATAAATCAAAACTGCCTGGCGTGTCTTTATTAAATGATGAAATGTCATCAAATAATTGTCTGGTATTATTAAGTTGATTTTTGTTAACTAATCTATTGTTTTCAGATAACGATGCATTAATTCTGTCATTTTTATTTTTACCCTTGCTAGTTGCTACAATATATTTAGGATTTTTTAAATCATAAGTTTCTGGCCGGCTGGCCTGATATGCAGATATAGCAGCCAATGTAAAATTATAATTTACTGATCTATAACTATTGAGAATATTAGTGCCTGCTTGTTGCGTAGAATAATAATTTTCAGGCAAATTTGTATCTGATTTTTTAGTTTTACGTTCAATATCTGATGAATTATAATTATTTTCTCCAGATATGCCATCAGAATTTATTACATTACCTAATTCATCATAATTAATTGCCATTTTATAATCCCAATGATGTTTTAATAGTGGTCAATTGTGGTAAAAATATTTGCACCCCTGATT
>Ga0114968_10000734_pt1 | contig 24556 bp, 15 predicted proteins | sample M_130807_EF_Meta_FD_87020 | JGI IMG/M metagenome (GOLD analysis project Ga0114968, IMG submission 87020) | Freshwater microbial communities from Lake Montjoie, Canada to study carbon cycling - M_130807_EF_MetaG | ecosystem: Environmental > Aquatic > Freshwater > Lake | place: Lake Montjoie... | reverse complement strand
GGCGGGACGGCCGGCGACATGTTCATCGGCGACGACGCCTGGCAGCTCACTGACGCGGGTGTTCACCGCGGCGCGGTCGCGATCGCCGCCCTGTTCACATCGACCGAGTGCGTCGGTTCGTTTCACAATGGGTACGAACCGACGGACCGGCGAGGTCGAGTGACGCGCGCTCTTGGTCGAACGGTCTTCGAGATTGACGGGCGACCCGCGAGCGAAGCCTACGACGCGTGGACGGGCGGTCTTGCAACGCGCTGGGCCGAGACGGGCGGCGGCGAGGTGGTCGCGGACATTACGCTGCACCCGATCGGCCGCGTCATCGGGCTCGCAGGCGGCCTGCCCTACCACCTGCTCGCCCACCCTCAGCGCCTCGAGCCGGATGGCGCGCTGACCTTTTTGACCACGGTCCCCGAGGGCGAGGAGGTCGTGTTGATGCGGGGCTCACGCGAGACGCTCACGACCCGCGCCGGCCGTGTCGTTCGGTCAGCGCTCGAGAGCGGCGATGTGGGCCTCGAGGACATCGCCGGCGGCCTGGTGGTCTACTGCGCGGGCTGCATGCTCACGGTCTATGACCGCATGGCCGAGGTCGCCGAGAGCGTGCGCGCGGCCATGCCGGACCGCCCGTTCCTGGGCTTCTTCGTGCTCGGCGAGCAGGGCTGCTTTCCCGGCGGTGAGAACCGCCACGGCAACCAGATGATCTGCGCGAGCCTCTTCGTCCGATGAGCGAGCACGAGCAACTCCGGGAGGCCCTGCTCGACTTGGAGCGCGCGCGCCTGCGAGACCAGCAGCGTCGGCTGGAGTCCACGAGCCTGCACGCGGGCATGGCGGCGCTCACGCGGCACGCCGAGGGCCCCGTCGTCTTCGCTGAGCTCTTTCAGGCGTTTCGCGCCGCGCTCGACTTCGACGACGCGCTGGTGCTCACGGAGACGCCGGGTCAGGAGACGCTGCGGGTGGTCGCGACGACGAGCCATGCGCTCGAGGACGCGACCTTCCAACCGGGACCGCTGATTGGGCGCGTCCTCGCGGGGGCGCCGTCGGCGGTCTTCGATGTGGCGCAGGCGCCGGCGTGGTCGTCTGCGCTCGCGGCGGACGCGGGTGTCCACGCCGCGCTGCTCGTCCAAGCGAGTACCCGAGAGCGGCGCGCGCTGCTCGTGTTCACCCACGAGCGCCGCGGCGCGTTCGGTCCACGCGAGGCTCGACTCGCCAAGCGCTTCGCGCCGCTGGTCTCCCAAGCGCTGCTCAAGGGTGGCCCCGATCGATGGGCGAACTACGAGCTGATGGAGAAGATCGGCAACGGCGGCATGGGTGAGGTCTACCTCGCGCGCCAGCGCATGCAGGGTGGGCTCTCGCGCCAAGTCATTCTGAAGACGATCCTCCCGGAGCTGGCCCGCCACTCGCCGATCGTCCACCAGTTCCTGGACGAGGCCCGCGTCGCGTCGACGCTCAACCACCCCAACATTGTCTCAATCTTCGAGGTCGGCAAGGGCAGCCGCGCAGGCGACCAGGGCTGGTTCATCGCCATGGAGTACATCCACGGCGTCAATCTGATGCAGCTCAGCGCAGCGCTCACAGCGGAGCAGCGTGCGCTGCCTGCCGCGGCGCTGGTCGCGATGCTGAGAGACGCCGCGCGTGGGCTCCATCACGCCCACACGGCGCTCGACGCCGCGGGCGCCCCGCTCGGGGTTGTGCACCGCGACGTCTCGCCTCAGAACATCATGGTTCGGCTCGATGGCGTAACGAAGATCGTGGACTTCGGGATCGCGCAGACGAGCCAGCGCCTTGAGGCGACGACGCCCGGCGTGTTCCGCGGAAAGCTCAGCTACATGTCGCCCGAGCAAGCGGGGGGCGAGGTCATCGACGCCCGCAGTGACCAATTCTCGCTCGGCGTGGTCGCCTGGGAGCTCTGCACGGGGCGGCGGCTCTTTCACACCGACAACCCGCTGCAGACGATGCGCCGCCTCCTCTCGGGCGCGATTACCCGGCCACGCGCCCACCGGCCCGACCTGCCCGAGGCGGTCGAGGCGGTCATCCTGCGCATGTTGCGCACGCACGCCGCAGACCGGTTCGCGTCGCTCGCCCAGGTCGCGGACGCCCTCGATGCGACGCTCTCGCCCGACGAGCGGCGCTTCGATGTGGGCGCCCTCGTGCGCGACGCCGTGCGCGTGCTCACTGCGCTCGCCGCGGCGAAAGGCGACACACACGCCGCCCCCGCCTATGATGGCGACGAGGCGACCGCCATTCACGACGGCCCGCCCGTGGACGAGGAGCCCGAGGGACGATGAAGGTCGCCGCCGTCGCATGTCTGTTGACGATCGCGGGGAGCGCGCTCGCTGCGCCGCCGCGCTTTACTGGGGGCTCGTCCGGGCCGCCCAGACTCATCGGCGCAAAGACCGGCGGCCCCTCCGCGCCCGCGGCGCCTGCGCCGCCGAGCGCGCACGCCGCACAGGCCCCCGGACACGAGGCCGCAGCGCACGAGGAGGCGCTGGCGCACGCTGGGGCGCATGACGGGCCCCACGCGCACCACCTGTCGCTCTTCTTGGGCGCGACGACGCTCGAGGGGCACACGCACCCGACCGTAGGGGCTGACTACATCTACTGGCTGCCGGTCGTGGACCGCCGCATGGGGCTCTCGCCGCTCGTCGACGTCGCGTTCTCCGCCCATCTGGAGGTCTTGGCCGGGCTTGGCGTCGCGATGCGCGCGCCCTGGGGGCTGCGCCTGACCGTCGCGCCCGCGCTCGTCGCGGTCCACGAAGAGGACGGGTGGCATCGCCACATCGTCGGCCGCGTCAACATGGGCTACGACCTGCACTTCGGCCACTTCAGCCTCGGCCCGGTGGTGGACGCCGATTTCGGCGCGGACCACACCGCATATGTCTACGGCGTCGCCGGCGGTTACGGGTTCTAGGCGCGCGGAGCGGACGACGTCAGAGCAGGTTCGCGGCCATCTCGGCGAGCTCGCTCCGCTCCCCCTTGGCGAGCGTGCAGGTCGCCGCGATCGGCTGGTTCTTGAACTTGCTGACGAGGTGGACCAAGCCGTTGTTCGCGGAGTCCACGTACGGGTTGTCAATCTGGTACGGGTCGCCTGTGAAGACGATCTTCGTCCCCTCGCCGACCCGCGTCAGGATCGTCTTGACCTCGTGCGGCGTCAGGTTCTGTGCCTCGTCGACGATGATGAACTGGTTGGGGATGGACCGGCCACGGATATACGTGAGCGGCTCGATTTGGATCAGGCCCAGCTCGAAGAGCTCATCGGGGCTGCGGCCATCCTTGCGGTCGCGCTGCGAGAGTCCGAGCAGCAGCTCGACGTTGTCGTAGATGGGCTTCATCCAGGGGTCGAGCTTCTCTTCGACCGTGCCGGGCAAGAAGCCGATGTCGCGACCGAGCGGAAAGATGGGTCGGCTCACCAAGACGCGCTGGTAGGTGCTCTCCTCGGTGACCTTGAACAGCGCCGCCGCGAGCGCGAGCAAGGTCTTGCCCGTGCCCGCCTTCCCGATCAATGTGACCAGCTTGATCTGGTCGTCCATCAGCATGTCGAGCGCGAACGACTGCTCCTTGTTGCGCGGACGAATGCCCCATACGGCCTCGCGGCGGCGCGGGAGCGTGCGAATTCGTCGGGACGCCGCGTCGTGCCGCGCGAGCGCCGTCTGGGTCCCGCAGCGCAACAACACGTACTCATTGGGGTGCAGGTCGCCGGCCTCCCAAGGCAGGCCCCCCTCCTGCGCGAGCTGAAGCTGGGATTGCTCGACGTCTAGTTCGCGGTGCCCCGGGTAGAGCTCGCTGATCTCGATCTGCGCGGCGTCATAGTCCTCGGCCTCGAGCCCGAGGGCGTCCGCGCGAATCCGCAGGTTGGCGTCCTTGGTGACGAGGATGACGCGGCCGTCTTCGACCCGCGGGTCGTGCTCTTTGAGCTCGAGCGCGCACGCGAGGATGTGGTTGTCGTATTGGTGGCGCGAGGTGAAGGCGCTGTCGTGCGGGCGCTTCTCCGACAGAAACGCCACCCGCAGCGTGCCGCCGGACTCGAGGGGGACGCCCTCCTTGATCGACCCGCGGCCCCGCAGGTCGTCGAGCGTCCGCGAGAACTCGCGCGCATTGCGGCCGAGCTCTGACAGGTCCTTCTTGAACTGATCGAGCTCTTCGACCACGTAGATGGGCAAGACGACGTCGTTGTCCCCGAATCGGAACGCCGCCCGCGGCTCATGGAGAACGACGTTGGTATCGAGCACGAAGGTCTTACGCATCTCGCCTCCTGTTCGGTCTCAGTCGAGCGTACCTGAAGACAGGGCTTGTGTGCGCGTGACTGCGCGATTCTTCCCATTGCGCTTTGCGAAATAGAGGCCCGAATCCGCGGCCTTGGTCAGCGCTTCGGGGGTGAGTCCGTCTTGCGGATAGGCCGCGACGCCGAGCGACAGGGTCACCGGTACGCGCACCCCTTGGTCTTCGCACTGCAACGCCTCGATCTCAGCACGGATCCGCTCCGCGAGCTGGACACCGCCCTCGTCGCTGGCGTCGTCGAGGAGCACAACGAACTCCTCCCCCCCGTAGCGGGCGGCGAGGTCGACCTTGCGGACGGCGCGCTTGACGACCTGCGCGACGTTCTTGAGCACGAGGTCGCCGAACGGGTGCCCGTGGGTGTCGTTGAGACGCTTGAAGTTGTCGATGTCCGTCATGATGACGGCGAAGCGACCCTGCCCGCGCTCGGCGCGCTGGACCATCGTTTGGATACGCTCGTCGAAAACACGCCGCGTCGCGAGCCCCGTCAAGCCGTCTTGCGTAGCGAGCTCTTCGATCTGCTCGTGCAAACGAGCCAGCCGCAGCTTGGCGCAGAGCATCGCAGCCACAAGCTCGAGCGAGGTCTGTAGGGTCTCCGAAAAGAGCCCCGGCTCGAGCGCGCCGAGGACCAGCGCGCCGATGGCGGCCTCGGGCGGGTCGTCGTCCGTGCTCGCGGTGCTCCCGACCGCGCGGATGGGACGGATCGGGACGACGAGCAAAGAGCGCAGCTCGGTCAAGCGGTCGCTGGCGGCGAAGACGGGCTGCAGAGTCGCCGCGTCCGCGCTCCGCGCATGCGCTCGATTGAACGTCGCATTCTCTCGGACGGCCCGGCCTGCGAGGCCCTCGTCCACGGTGAATTGAAGCCCTCGATAGCGGTCCGCACGGTGGCCGTCCGCGTCCGCGACGCGGAGCAGATCGGCGCCTTCAACTAAGCAGACCGCCACGAGGTCGACGCTGAACTCACTCTTGATCGCGTGCGTCGTCGCCTTCGCCACCGGGTCGACGCCGAGCACGCCGTCGAACTCCCGCAGGACCGCGACGAGCTGGCTCATCTGCCCGCTATACACCTCGACCTGCTTCAACATGCGACCGCAGTCGACGTCGAGCGCGATCTTTCTCGCGCAGCTCCGCACGGCCTCGCGCTCGACCTCCGTGAAGCGCGCTTCGCTCACCCGGTCAACGCAGAGGACACCGTCGACGCCCTCGTCGGTCTCGCTCGCGCCACTGCCAAGCTTGTGCGGTATCGCGACCGCGAGCAGTGAGCCAATCCGCACGTCCTCGGCGTAGTAGGGCAACCCGGAGTAGCCGACCCGAACGGGCGCGACGTGCAGCTCCCGCATCTCGCCGCGGACCACGGGCGCCGGCGCTCCGAGACCCCGCGCGAATGGCCCGGGGAGCACCAGCTCCGGCGCAGAGGCCGAGAGGCCCCGCAGAGTCAGCTCAGACAAGTCGCGCTTGTGCCACAGCACCGCAGCCGTCTGCAGGTTTAGCGCGCATCGCAGCGTATCGAGATTCAGGGCGATCGAGCGGTCGACGAAGTCGAGCATCGTGCGCCCCACGGCGGGACCGGCGACAGACGCGCCGACCGACGGCAGGCGCAGGGGCAGCGCCTCGGCCTGGCGAGTGTTCATGCCGAAGTCGACGATCTTCTCGCGCGCGTCGGCCTCTTTGGCAGCGCGCGCCTGCGCTTGGGCGCGCTCGACCATCCAACGCTGAAAGCTGCCGAGACGCGCGAAGGCCGTACAGGCGGCAGCGTAGAGCGACAGGTGCATCAGCACGCTCGACGCTGAGATGCGTCCCGCGATGGCGTGACCCAGCGTAACGAAGCCCGCGACCACGAGCACCACCGCGCGCACGCGCCCCGGGGTGGTCGCGAAGAGCCAGCCTGCCGTGCCAAACGTCAGCGCGACAGCCTCGGGCGCGCCGACCGAGAAGATACGCGCGATGGCGAGCGCGGCGACCATCCAGAGGACAGGTCCCTCGAGCTCGAAGTGCGGGCGCCCCTTGCCGGCTGCAGTCGAGCGGTTGCGCGCGTCGAGACCGAGCCCGACCGCCATCAGCAGACACATCATCCACGCCAACCAGCGGGGCGCGGTCGGCTCAAAGGCGCCGCCGATGACCCCCATACCCAGCCCAGCCGCGAGCACGAGCACAGCGACGGCGTCGAAGCGCTCGACGAGCGGGACCTCTGGGACGGCGCGTCGATTCACGGCGCCTGCCGCGCGCCCTCGCTCACTGGCGCCTCGGGCGGGGCCTCGGACGCGGTGCTTCGGAACTGGTAGACGAGCTCACCCGGCTTCACCATGCCGAGCTCGGTTCGCGCGTGGAAAACGCTCTCGCGCTCATCACTCCGGAGGCGCGCGATCTCTGCCTTGAGCGCGTCGTTCTCGACACGCAGCACGCGGTTGCGTGCCTCGATGCGCTCAAGCTCTGCTCTGAGGCCGGCGCCCTTTGTCTCGGCCTCGCCGCCGCTGCTCCAAACGAGCACGCCGACGATTGCGGCCGCGGCGACGCCGACTGCGGCGCCCTCTCTCGCGAAGCGTTTCCAGTCGATGCGCATGGACCGAGGGGCTACCACCGTTTCCGACACCTGAAAAGAGCAAATGTCGGTGACTGTGCGTGCGTCAGCGCCCGAGGAGCACTTCCACCTGCGTGACGGGCAGAAACCCCGAAAAGCGCCCGCGCACCTGCCCTGCCGGGTCGATGAGCCAGTACTCGGGCAGCGCGTCCACCCGCCCCCATGGGAGTGTCCCTCCGCGGGCCTCGGGCGGCGCGAGCAGCAGGGTGGCGTCGAGCGCCCAGGTCTCCGCGAAGCGCGGCGCCGCGCGCTCAGGGTGGGCGTCGAGCAACAACAGCAGCCAGGTCAGTTCGAAGCGCTTCGCGATCGCCTGAACCTCGGTGAGCTGCGCCTCGCACGGGACACAGGTCGTTGTGATGGCCTGAGCCAACACCCAGCGACCTCGGAGTTCGGCAGGGTCGAACGCCTCGGCGCCCGCGGCCCTCAGCGCTGACCACGTGAGCGCCTCGAGCGGCGCCTGCGCGGGCGATGAAGGCGCCTGCGCGGGCGATGAAGGCGCAAGCGCGGGAGGCGTTCCCGCGACTTCCGGAGCGTCCGCAGGGATGCGCTGCGCGCCGCCGCCACAGGCAGCCAGCACAAGTCCGACGCACACGGCAACGCGCATTGCCCTACTCATCGTCGCGGTCATGGTGTTCACTTGTGGCCTCTCCATGCGCTCTCCGCAACCTCTCCTCGCACTGCTCACTCTCGCGGCCCTTGGACTGAGCGGTTGCCTCGACCACGACATCCGGCTCGGGGACGACGCCCTCGGCGCGGGCCGCTACGCGGACGCGGTCGCGGCGTATCGACGCGCCCAAGCGCGACTCCCGGCAGACGCCACGCCCGTCGCCCGCATCGCAAGCGCGCACCGAAGCCACGCCATGTCGCTGCTCAACGCTGGCCACTGCGCGGATGCGCGGCCACCACTCGCCGAGGCCGAGGCCTTGTCGAAGCCCCTGCTGATCGACCACCAGCTCGTCTACGAGTGCGCCGCGCGCGGCCCCCTCGTGCCCGAGGAGCGCGCCGCGATGCTGAGCCGCATGGTCGAGCTCGGCGACCAGCGTGCCAGCGTGCTCCGGGCGCTGATGGTCCTCGAGCTCGACCTTGGCCGCCCCGAGGCCGCGGCCTCGCGTGTCGACGCGCTCGAGCGCCGGTCGCCGCTGACCCTGAGCGAGCGGGCGCGCATGATGGTCGCGCTGCTTGACGCCGGCCACGCGGATGCCGCCTGGCCGCAGATGCGGGTCGTCATGCGCTCGACGCTCGCAGAGGCCAAGGACCCGATGCTGCGCCTCAAGTTCGCCGAGGAGCTCCATCGCCGCGGCGAGAGCGCCGATGCCCTTGCGGTCTACACGGCGCTCACGCAGGACTACCCTGCGAACCCGCTGACCCACCTTCGCTTGGCCGAGCACCGCGCGGCGATGGGCGACGCCGAGGGGGCGCGCATCGCACGAGCCCGCGCGGACGCGTTGCGGGCGGGCGCCCTCCCGCCGGCGCCCGCGATGCGCCCATTGCCCAAGAGTCGGCGCTGACGCCCGAGGTCTCGATCGCCCTCAGAGGCCAAAGCGAAGACGCGTGACGCTGTAGCTCGTGCGGGCCCAGTAGCCAAGGTCTTCGTAGCTGAAGTCGTCTCGGTCGAGCGGTCGCCGAAGTTGCATCGGGATAATGGTCAAGACCATACCGTTGTCCTCGTCGACCAGGCCGCCCGGCGTGATCTCCGCCGGCAGTACAGGCAGCTCGATCTCGGTCACGTCGCCGGGCGCAAGATAGGTCCAGAGCGGCAAGTTGCCGGGCCCGTCGATCGTGAGGATGTAAGCGTCGGGCTGAGCGGTGGGCCCTTCGGTGCCCGGGAGAAAGCGCCATGCGATCCGGCGGTCGGGCCCCAGCTCACCGAGCTGCGTCGGGGCGTCGAAGAGCGCGATGCCCGCGACCGGCGCGATCTCGACGCCCGAGGTCAGGTCGCGCGTCCGCTCGTACGCGACGAAGTACGGCGGCGATTCCAGCGTGACCGTGTCGAAGCCGCCCTGGACCTCCCACTCGACCTCAAGGTCCGCGTCCCACGCACGCACGTCCGGCAAGTGCCCCACCGTGTAAACGGTCGTCTCGCCTTGGGCGCGCGGATCGAGCTCCCAGTAGCCCTCGGGTCCGAAGTCAACGCGCGGCACGGCGTAGTAGAGCGCAGGCTGAGCCTCGAGGCCCAGGGACGGGTTCACGACAGTGAGGGGCACATCAAGGTCCATCGGGTAGTCGATAGAGACGTCGAGGCCCTCGAGCCCATCCCCCGGGCTCACGCTCAAGTACCGCAAAAAGCCCATCGCGACGGGCGTGGACAGCTCGTGCAGGTCCCACCAAGTCAAGTTGCCGCGGCGGTAGGACGCGACGTCTTCAACGCGGGCGACCGTCGCCGTGACGACCACCGCGAGCTCTCCCGGCCGCGCGTAGATGTCGAACGGCCCGTCCTCAGTCAACAGGCCGTTGGGCTCTCCCCCCGGGCTCGCGCGCCGGTTGTACTGGCCGCTGTGGGTCGTATCGACCATCGCGACCAGGATCAGGTCCGGATCGAGCGGCTTAGGCAACCCGCCGAGCCCGGTGACCGTGCCCGAGAGCCGCACCGGCGGCGGCGGCTCAGGCGGAGGCCCATTGCTCGGCGGCGGCGGCGTTTGAGGGTACAGGTACACGGTCACGTTCTCAGCGACCACGTCCTCGACCGTCGTGACCTCGTAATCCAACGCGCCGGCCGTGATGTCTTGCGGCGCCTCGAGCGCCTTCGCCGACAAGACCGCCTGACCGTTCGCGTCCGTCATCGCCTGCAGCGGCGCAGCTTCCCCCGCGACGGCGAGGACGCTGGCGCCGGGGATGGGGTCGCCGCTGCGCGCGTCGAGCACCGTGACGTTCACAGCGCCGTCGATCGGCTCACCCCAGACCCCACCGAAGCGACTCACCGGGTTGAAGTACTCGTACGCGTCGGCCAAGAAGACCTCATCGTCGGGCGTTTGCACTTGGAGTCCGACGAGTCCCGCCCGGCCAGCGGGGGTGATGATCCAGAGACGGCTCGCGTCGACGACCTCAGCCACCTCGACCGGCGCGCCATCGAGCGTCACCTGGGCGTCGGGCGTGAACCCCTCGCCGCGCAGCTCGACCCACGTGCCGCCCGCGATCGCGCCCCGGTCGGGCGCGATCGAGAAGACGTCTACGGGCAGGTAGTACGACAGCGCGCCGCGGAGCGACCGTGACGCGTCCGCGCCACGAACGACGACGTCGACCGGGCCGCGGGCATGGGGCGGCGCCTCACAGCGCAGCACGTGCGGAGACTCGAACGCGCACGCAGCATCGACGCCGTCGACCTCAACACGCGTCTGGTCATCGAAGCCCGAGCCGCCTACGAAGAACGTGTCTTGACCGGCGGACGAGACGCGACTGGGCACGACGCCGACAACGTCGAAGCCCGCGGCGTCCGTGTCGACGTAGAGGAACTGCCGCCGCCCAGTCCAGCGGCCGTTGACGTTCTCCAGGTCCACGTCCACGAGACCGGGCGCGCCGGGCGGTGTAGTCACGCGCAGACGCGTGCGCTCCAACTCGCTGGCGACGACCTGCGCAGCGGCCCCGCCGAACGTCACACGGGAGTCTGTGAGAAGGCCAGCGCCCGTCAGCGCGACCTCGTCCCCGCCGCGCGCAGCGCCAATCTGGGGCGACAAACCGCCCACAGACAGATCCTCGAAGTAGGTGAACGCGGCCGGCAGGCGAAGCTCGCCGTTCACGTTGCGTACGAGCACATCGACCACCGCGGCGTCACCCGGCGGGACGGTGACCTTGAGCGTCGTCTCGTTTTCGAAGCGCGTGCGCCCGATCGTCGCGCCAAAGCGCACCTCGGTCGGGTCCTCGAAGCCGGTGCCCGTAACGGTCACCTCGACGCCGCCGCGCACGGGGGAGCGGTCGGGGCTCAAGCTCGTGACCGAGATCGGCACGAAGTAAGTGAACGCATCGTCGATCGCGTCGGGGCGACCGCCCTGAGACCAACGCACGGTCAGGCGGACCGGCCCGGGCGCGTCGGTCGGCGGCGTTGTGCAGTCGATCCGATTCTCGTTCTCAACCACGATCTCGGCGCAGGGCTGGTCGCCGAGCTGAACGGTCGTGCCCTCGAGGAAGCCGACACCCACGATCCGCAGCCGCGTCCCCCCCCCGACCGCACCGCGGTTCGGGAAGACTGAGTTCAGCTTAGGCCCGCGCAAGTCGGCGTCTTCCTCGGGCGGCGCTGCGTCCCGTACCGGCGGCGGTGAAGCATCACCCGCGTCCGGGCCAGCGCCGAGGTCGACGACCGTAGGCGTCGAGGCGTCATTCGAGGCGGCGGGGTCTCCCCCGCACGCCCACGCGACGGCGAGCGTCACGCCGAGGAGCAATGCGCGGCTGAGTCGTTCGGGCTTCATGCGTTCACTTCCTAACGGGCGGACGGGACTGGGGGCCGGGCCCAATGCTGAGCAAGAATCGGACCGAACGCGGCTCGGACGCAACGGGTTCGCCCATGTCGACTTGAAGCCGCGCGCCCGAAGCGCGAGAGTGCGCGCCGTGTCATTCATGGCCCCCACGATCCCCGCAAAGACACTGCACCACCTCGAGTGGTCGCGGGTCTTGGCGCACCTCGCCGCGCTCACGCGCGGACCTGTCGCTCACGCCGTCGCGCTCGCGCTCGACTTTCCGGCCGACAATGTCCGCTTGCGTCGGCGCCTTGCGCACACGGACGAGGCGCGTCGATTGCTCGACGCCGGACGCGCGGTCGCCCTCGGCGAGGTGCCCGACGTGCGCGGCGTCGCGCGCCTCGCCGCCCGCGGGGGCGTGCTCGAGCCCGACGCCCTCGGCGCGATCGGCGTCGCTCTCGAGGCGGCCGCGCGCTGCGGTCGGGCGCTTGAGGACCAGCGAGACTTCGCACCGAGCCTCGCGCGCATCGGCGACGCCCTGCCGCGCCAGCTCCAGCTCGCGCGCACTCTGCTCTCGTCCATCGACGAACGTGGGCAAGTCGCGGACTCGGCGAGCGGTGACCTCGGTCACCTGCGGCACCGCGTCGCTCAGTTGCATGAGCAGCTCAAGCATCGCATCACGGGGCTCGTCTCGAACCCGGAATACGCGGGGATGCTTCAAGACGAGTACTACACGCTGCGTGAGGACCGCTACGTCCTCCCGATCCGCTCCGGCCACAAGAACCATGTGCCCGGCATCGTTCACGGGTGGTCGCAGACGGGTCACACCGTCTATATCGAGCCGCAGGCGATCGTAGAGGCCAACAACGCGCTGCGCTTCGCTCAGGCGGACGTCGAGCGCGAGGTCACGCGCATCCTGACGCGGCTCTCAGCGCAGGTCGGCGAGGTCGCGGGTGAAATCGAAGCCTCGGTCGATCTGCTGGCCGAATTGGACTTGGCGCTGGCCTGCGGCGCGCTGTCCAGAGCGATGGGGGGCACATCGCCCGTCGTCGACGACGCGGACGGACTGCGCCTGAAGCAGGCGCGCCACGCGCTCTTGGTCCTCGACGGCGTGCGGGTCGTGCCGAACGATCTGGTCCTCGGAGGGGGGCAGCGCGCGCTCGTCATCACAGGACCAAACACCGGCGGCAAGACCGTCGCGCTCAAGACGGCGGGCCTGTGCACACTGCTCGCCCTCGCCGGCCTCCACGTCCCTTGCGAAGAGGGCTCCCACGTCCCGCGCGTGCCCGGCGTCTTCACGGATATCGGCGACGAGCAGAGCCTGCAAGCGCACCTGTCGACCTTCAGCGGGCACATCGTGAATGTGAAGGGCATGTTCGACGTGCTCCTGCCCGGCGCCCTCGTCCTGCTCGACGAGCTCGTGATCGGCACCGACCCCGTGCAGGGCGCCGCGCTCGCGCAGGCCATTCTCGAGGCCCTGATGAGCCGCGGCGCGTACGCCGTCGTCACGACCCATTACGAGTCGCTGAAGGCGCTGCCCTTTACGGACGCCCGCTTTCGCAATGGCGCGATGGGCATCGACACCGAGCGCGCAGCGCCGACGTACCAATTGCGACTTGACATCCCCGGGACGTCGTCCGCGCTCGGCACGGCGAGGCGCCTCGGCCTCGACGCCGACATTGTCGACCGCGCCGAAGCGCTCGTGGGGCAACAACATCGGAGCCTGGATGTGGTCCTCGAGCGCCTCGAGCGCGACGCGGCCCTGGCGCGGCAGGCCCGCGCAGACGCAGAGGCCGAACGCCGCGGCCTTGAGCGCGCCCGACGTGACGCGGAGCAGCACGAGCAAACGCTCCGAGAGCGACTCAAGGCGGGGCTCGACCGTGAGCGGACCGCCGCCCTCGACGAGGCTCGGCGCTTGCGCGACGAAGTGCGCGCGTTGAAGCGAGCCCTGCAGGCGCCTGAAACGCGCCGCGACGTGCGGGCTCTCGACGAGAGCAAGAGCCGGGCGGAGCGGGTCATCACCACGCTCGTCGCGCAGCAGGAGGCCGCTACCCGAGCGCAGGCGGGCGCAGCGCCGGCGGCCGCGACGCTGACCGTGGGGACGCGCGTCTTCGTGCTCTCCCTGGGCTGCGACGCCGAGCTGACCCGCGCCCCCGACGAGCGCGGCCGCGCGGAGGTTCGCGCGGGGTTACTCACCGTGAAGGTCGATGTCGCGGACCTGCGTTTGTCGAACACGAAGCGCGCGAAGGCGGTTGAACCCGCCCCCAAGCAGGCGCCCTCGCAGGGCAAGATCGCGGCCAGCTTCGCGACGGCCACGCCGCAGGGCGCGCACAACACGCTCGACGTGCGGGGCATGCGCGCGGACGAGGCCATCGCCGCGACGGAGCGGTTTCTCGACGCCCAGCTCGAGCGTGAGTCGGACGTCGCGTACATCATTCACGGGCACGGTACGGGCGCGCTCAAGAAGGAGTTGCGACGATGGTTGGAGACCTCGAGCTACGTTCGGGCAACGCAGCCCGGAGAGCGTCATCAGGGCGGCGACGGCGTGACTTCGGTGCTGCTCTCATGAGGGCGGCGCTCATCGTCGCGCTCGCCCTCACGCCCCTCTCTGGTTCCGCCGAGCGGCTCGCCCGCGGGGTCTCCCAGCCCGGGGCGAGCGTTGCGTCCGAGGACCACGCCGACGCTGCCGCAACCAACCCCGCAGGCCTCGGATTTGGCGGCGACTTCGACCTGACGTTGACGGCGATGGACGCTGCGCGCGACCGCCCCGGCGAGGGGCTCGCGGCGCACTTCGCGCTCGGCCTGCTCGACCCTTGGCACACGGCGCTCGGCGTCGAGCTGCTCGAGGTCCCCGGGCGTCAGACCGCCGAGCCCGTCAAGGTCACCTGGGCGAACAGCGTGCGATTCAGCGACGGATTTGCGCTCGGCCTCGCGTGGCACACCTTCGCCGCGGACGCAGACCCCGCGCTGCGTTCGCTGTCGACGCTGGACCTCGGGGTGTCGCTTCGGCCGTGGCGCGCTCTCAGCCTGGGCGTCGTCGCGACCGACGTGGCCACACCACTGGTGCAAGGTGCACCACTGCCGCGCGGGTGGTCGTTCGGCCTAGCGCTGCGCCCCGGGACCGATCGCGTCACGCTCGGCGGCGTCGCGCGCGTCGTCGAGCGGGGCAAAGAGCCGGCCAACCTCGGCGCACACCTCGAGGCCGCGCTCTGGGGTGGGCTGGGGCTCGAAGGTCGCTGGGACACACAGGCCGACGGCGCAGACCGCCGCCACCAGGTCATCTTTGGCCTCACGCAGCAGCTGGGCGGCCCAGTGAACGTCGGCCTGTATGGGTATCGACCCGATGTGGCGGGCACGCCCTCTGCGTGGGGCCTGGGCGCTCGCGTGCGCGCGTCGGCGCAGCCAGAGGCCGAGCCGCGGCGCGCGCACCGCACACCGCGTGTCCTCGAGGTCGTGCTGCAAGGGACCATGGCCGAGCTCGCCCCGGGCGGCCTCTTTTCGTCGACGCCCAAGGCGCCGTTTCTTCAGGCGCTCGAGCTGCTGCGTCGCGCTGAGCTCGACCCCAGCGTGGACGCGGTGCTGCTCGCCCTCGTCGACCCGGGCTTCGGTTGGGCACAAGCCCAAGAGCTCCGCCGTCGCGTCGAGGCCGTGCGCCGCGCGGGCAAGGTCGTCTACGCGTGGACCGCCGTCGGCGATACGCGGGCCTACTTCGTCGCCAGTGCGGCGGAGAAGGTCTTCACCGCGCCCTCTGGCGGGCTGCTCGTCACGGGCGTCAAGGCAGAGCTCACCTATCTGCGGCCGCTGCTCGATCGACTCGGCGCCCAGCCCGAGTTCATTGCGGTCGGAGCCTACAAGAGCGCGCCCGAAATGTTCACGCGCTCAGGCCCGTCCGAGCCCGCGCGCGAAGCAGAGAACGCGCTCCTTGATGGCATCTACAGCCAGCTCGTTGAGGGCATCGCGCGGTCACGCGGTCGAGCGCCCGAGGTCGTTCGCGCGTGGATCGACGACGCGCCGCACGACGCGGAGCGCGCCCGCGCGGTCGGCTTGGTCGACGCGGTGATCCAATACGATGAGTTCGAGGGCGAGTTCGAGCGCCGCTTCGGCCAACGCGCAGCCTTTGTCCAGCCCGAAGCCCTGGAGAGCCGAACGCCCGGTCGCTGGGGCGCGCGGCCGCAGATCGCGGTGCTGTTCGCCGTCGGCACGATCACGGACGGCGAGTCCGTGAGCAACCCGTTCACGGGCAGCCTCTCCACCGGCGCGGACACCTTCCTCAAGGCGGCTCGCGCGCTGCGCGAAGACGATTCGGTCAAGGCCGTCGTGCTCCGCATCGACAGCCCCGGCGGCTCAGTCACGGCGTCGGACGCGATGTGGCGCGAGCTCACGCTCCTCGCCAAGGACAAGCCCCTCGTCGTCAGCATGGGCGACGTCGCGGCCTCCGGCGGCTACTACATCGCTGTTCCGGGCGCGGAGATCTTCGCAGAGGCCAACACGATCACGGGCAGCATCGGCGTGTTCACGGGTAAGGCGGACCTGAGCGGCCTCCTGGGTTGGATCGGGGTCCACACCGAGACCTTTGTCCGCGGCGCGCGCGCAGACCTGCTTACGCTCAACCGCTCGTGGACGGACGACGAGGTCACCGCGCTGCGTGCGTCGATGGAGGCGCTCTATACGCTCTTTCTCGACCGTGTGACCGCAAGCCGGCCCCGACTGCCCCGCACCACGCTCGAACAGGTCGCGCAGGGCCGGGTGTGGACAGGCGCCGCCGCGCGCGCCCATGGCCTTGTGGACCGCGAGGCGGGCTTGGCCGACGCCATCGAGCGCGCGACCGAGCTCGCGCGCCTGGAACGGGATGACATCGCCCTCAAGGTCGCGCCCGCGGGCGGCGGGCTCGGCGCGCTGCCACGCTCGCCGGTATTGTCGCGGCTGGTCGAGGCGCTGTCCCACGGCCAAGCGAGCGCGCTCGCAACGCACCTGCCTGCGCCTCTGCGCCAAATGCTCGACTTGCCGCTCGGACACTTTCAGGCGGGTGAGCCCCTCGCGCTCCTGCCATTCGTGTTCACGCCCTGAGCCTCAGCGCGTCGCGATGACCCGGTAGCGTCGAGTCCCGCGTCCCGCGGTCTCGTCACTGGCCTCGTCCCACGTCAGCGTAAGCCGACCGTCGCGGACATCGATCGCGCCTTCGACGCCGCACTCGTAGGGCGCCCAGGCCAAGACGCCGCGCGCGTCGACACCGGCGCTCGGGGCATCGACTGCGTCGAGGAGACGTCCAGCACGAGAAAAGCGCGAAGTCGCGAGCGTCAGCCCGCCCTGAGCGTCCACACGCACACCGCCGCCCCCTCGCCCGTCGTCGCGCGCGTGCACGATCCGAAGTCCGGGGACAGGCTCAGTCAGGCCGGCCGGGACGAAGTCTGACAGGACCTCAAGGGTCGTCCAGTCACCGATGGCCGCGCGAGGGGACGCTGAGACGACGCCCGCCTCCAGACCGTCCCAGGGCGTCGCGCGCAGGTCACCGCCGGGATAGGCGATCCTGAGACTGCCTGCGGGCTCAGCCGTCACGGCGAAGCGTGCGCCCGATCGTGACTCGAAGACCTCATCCGTCAAGCGACCGCACGCCAGCGTCTCCGACAGCGCACCGCGCGCGACGCCTTCGTTCGGGAGCTCCACGCTCACGCGACCGCAGGCGTCTCGGGAGACCACCGCAACCTGCGAAAGCGCCTCGCAGTCGGCCCGGTCAACGTCTGTGACGCGCCAGAGGCCCGGCGTCGCGGCCCCAGCGCAGCCCTCGACCGGCCCCCGCCACACCCCCACGACCCCTTGCAAGGACGCCTCGCCCGTGGCCCACGTAAGCCCGTGACCACCGCTCAGAAAGTCATCGAGCGGCTGACCCGCGTCGACCCGCGCGACGCGGCCGAGCACACGCCGCGCCGCGAGCGGGTCATTGAGCAACGGTGCTGACCAGCGCAGGCGGGTCGTCGACGCGGGCGCCAGCACGGTCCAAGGTGACCCCTCGCAGCCGTCGACCGGTTCGAGATCAAGCTGGACCCAGCCCTCGCCCGGGGCTGTGACATCCACGCCCGGGCTCTCGGGCGAGACCGGAAGCGGCGCGCTGCCGGCGCTGATGGGCGAGGACAAGGAGGGTGTGACTTCAGGGCGCTGCACCGCGTCGAAAGCGTGGGACGTGCGGCTGGGCGGCAAGATCGCCCACCAGCGCCTCCGCGGCGTCGTCTCGCCCAGCGCGCGCTCGTTGGCCTCGACGAGCCATGCGTCGCGGCCTGAGCGGCCCACGGGGCCTGGGAGCGAGAGCTGGAGCGGTCGGTCGTGACCGAGCCTGCCTCGGGCCCAGACCAACCCGCTGTCCTCACCGTCCACGAGCGCGCGGACCTCAAAGCCGACGACTTGTGGCCCGTCGACCCCCAGCGCCAGGCGTCGCTCGGGCGCAGTCGGCGTGAGTGTCACGGTCGACGTCCCCCTCGGGATGGTCGTGACCGTGTAGCCCGTCAGGGCGCCGTCTTGGTGCCACGCCGCGACGGCCGTCACGTCATTCCCCCCCGTCCACGCCGTCGCGCCCAAGGCGTCCCGCTCGAGCGCCACTCGTGTTCCGGCGGCGACCACCGCCACGCTGACCGCCTCGTCGACCCGCGCGCTCCATTCCAGGCGCAGCGGCGACCCCAGCGCCCGCGGTGGCGGCGCGACGAGCGAGGTCAGGTCGAGCGCCGTGACCTCGATGTCAACGAAAGTCCAGACGCGGTCGGCGGTGAGCCAGTGCACCGTGAACGGACCGGTCGGCGGAACGGCGAGCTGCGTGCTTCGCCCCGGGCTCGCGAAGGCGTTGCCGACCTCGGACCGAACCTCGCCTTCGAGGGGTACACGCACCTCGATGCGACGCGGCGCCTGCAGCGGCACACCCGACTCCGCGCACGCGAAGGCCGTGACGCTGGTCGCCCACAGCCACGCGGACGCAGGCGCGCGCCTAGAACTTGACGAGGGTCGTCTCACCGCGCTCGACGACGACGTTCTTGCGCTCACTCCGGTCGCTCGCGTTGCCCTCGAAGTAGACTTGAACCGAGTGCATCCCCGCGTCCACGGCGTACTTCACGAGCGGGGTCTCACCCTGCACCATGCGCCCGTCTACGTAGACGGCGCCCCAGCGCCGCGACGACACGCTCAAGAAGCCCTTGCCACCCATTCCCGCTCTCCGCCCAGACGGTGGCGGCGCTGGCTCCGGTTGGGGGGCGCGGCGGGGTGGCGGCTCGTCCTCGATGACGCGCCGCTGGGGACGACTCGGCTCTGCATGCCGCTCAGGTGCGACACGTCGCTCCGGCTCCACCCGCCGCTCCGGCTCCACCCGCCGCGGCGCAGCCCGAACGGCGACCCGCTCGGGCTCGAGCGACGGCAGCCCAGCCACCGCCTCTGCGAGACCGCTCGCGCGCAGCCGAAGGTCGACGAGCTGCTCGCGCTTGCCCCCCCACTCGACCGTGCGCTCCTCGGGTTCGTAGCCCTCGCGGAGGACTCGAAGACGCGCGGGGCGGTCCATGGGGAGGTCGCGCAACGTCGCGGGCGTGCGTCCTACGGGCTGCCCATCCAGAAAAATCGACGCGTCTGCGGGCTGGCTCTCAACGGTGAGCACACCACGCATCTTCTCGAGCTGCGCATCGACCGTGACCTCTTGCCCCGATGGGGGCGTCACCTCCTGCTCGAACTCAGCGTAATCGTCGCCCAACCGCACGGTCACCCGCGTCGGGCGGCCGACCGGAACGCTGTGCGTCGTGGGCGTCGTCTCAGGCAGCCACTCGGCCCCCACGCGCACCTTCGCGCCGCTCGGGAAGCTCCTGACGAGGAGCGTCGTCATCTCGCCCTGCGCCGGTGCGCCGACGGTCACGGTCGCGGGCTCGAGGCGAGGCTTGTCGACCGACGGACGGATGACGATGCTGGTCAAGACCGCCGCGAGGACGAGCACCAGCAGGATCACGCCGCCGAAGAGCGCGCGCTCACGGGTGAGCCAGTGGGTCTGCGCCGTCACGACGGGCTGACCCATCGTCGTCGGCTGCTCTTGCCCGACGCGCCGCGGGCGCACGGGGCGGTGAATCGAGGGCTGAGGTGCGTCGCGTCCTGGGTCCGTCGCGACCTCTTTGCGCGGGCGACCTGCGGGCGCGTCGGCGCGCGCGCGTCCTGGTCGGTCTGCGGTCGGCTGCGCGCGCAGCGCGGGGCGGTCGGGCACGGGCGTCGGCGCCGCCGCGAAGGCCACGGCGTCGGGCGATGGCCGCCCGCTGCGCGCGACAGGCTTCAGGTCGGGCGCGCGCGAAGCGACAATGGGCGCGACGCGGACCGAGGGCTCGTCTAGATGGTCCGGCAGGTCATCAAGGTCGGCGGGCGGCGCGTGGACCGCTTGGCGGTTGTCTATCGCGCCGGTCGACTCCTCGTCGAACGGGTCGTAGTCGAGGTCGCGCGGCGGCTCAGGGACGCTCAAATCGGCCGTGGCCGGCATCGCGTCGAAGCTGTCGTCATCGAGGCGCACCTCTGCGCTCTCGAGCACGATCAGCTCTGACTTGATCGACTCCGCCTCAAGCGCGGCTTCCACCTCGTCGCGGTCGTTTGCGGCGGTGATGTCATGGGTCGAGTCACCTGCGTCGAACGTCGCTTCCAGGCCGTCGCGAATGATCGAGTGACGGTCATTCCCGAACTCAGCCCGGCTCCGCAACATGAAGGCGTCGAGCTCTTCGCTGTCCTCGATGTGCGCTTCGTCGAGGAAGGTCTCTCGCATCAACCGCGCGAGGCGGACACGCCCGAACGCGCCCCCAATACTCCGCAGGAACTTGTTGAGGTCCTTCTGCAGATGCAGCGCCGACAGGTAGCGGTCCTCGCGCTCCCGGGCGAGCGCTTTCATCACGATAGCGTCGAGCGCTCTCGGGATCTCGGGCCTCAGGGTCGAGGGCGGCGCGATGTCCGCCTTGCGCACCCTCGACAGCAGGGAGGCGTCGTCGTCGTCCTTGTAGAGCAGGTCCCCCGTGAGCATCTCGTAGAGCACGATGCCGAGGCTGAAGACGTCCGTGCGGTGGTCGAGCGGCTCCCCGCGCGCCTGCTCCGGCGACATGTAGTAGAACTTGCCCTTGATGATGCCCGACTCGGTCTCGTAGGCGCGCAGGGCGGCCTTCGCGATGCCGAAGTCGACGAGCTTGACCTCGCCCTCAAACGAGACGAGCACGTTCTGCGGCGACACATCGCGGTGAATGATCGTGAGCGGTCGACCGCGCGCGTCCTTCTTGCGGTGCGCGAAGTCGAGGCCGGCGCACGCCTCGGCCGCGATATACGCCGCGGCCTCGATGGGGAACTGCGTGCGGCGGTCCCGCAGGCGCTTTTGGCAGCGATAGAGGTCGCGGCCGTCGATGAACTCCATCGCGATGAAGTAGTGGTCGTCGACTTTTCCCAGGTCGAAGATCTGCGCGATGTTCGAGTGCGAGAGTTCGACTGAGATCCGCGCCTCATCGATGAGCATCTCGATGAAGTCGGCGTCCTCGGAGTACCGCGGGTGCAGGCGCTTGATCGCGAGGATCTTCTCGAAGCCCCCGAGGCCGGGCGCCTTCGCCTTGAAGATCTCGGCCATGCCGCCGATCGCGACCCGCTCGAGGAGGATGTAGCGTCCGAACTGCTCCTGCATTGCGGGCGGAGTGTACGCGCAAGTCCGTTCCGTTGCGAATGCAGAGCGTGGCAGGCACACTCCGCCCATGAGCAAGAAGTTCCCGGACTTCGTGCCACCGACCCAGATCGCTTACCGCGACGACGGCGGCACGACGCTGCACGTGCGCAAGTGCCGCCTCATCATCGAGGAGGCGGGTGGGGCGCGCGAGGTGGTCTTCGACCAGGGGACGATCACGGTCGGCGCGATGGAGGACAACGACGTCAGCCTGCTCGACGACACCGTGAGCCGATACCACTGCCGCATCTACCAGGATGACAACGCCTACGTCGTGCAGGACCTGGGCAGCACAAATGGCACCTTCGTCAATGGCGTCCGGGTCAAAGAGGCCTATCTGCGGCCCGGCTGCGCGCTCACGTGCGGCAAGACGCAGGTCGAGTTTCATGCGTTCGACGAGGAGGTTCGCATCCTCCCCGTCGAGAGCGAGTCGTTCGACGACGTCGTCGGGCAGACCCCCCAGATGCGCGAGGTCTTCAGCATCCTCGCACGCATCGCGCCCACGGGCACGACGGTCGTCATCGAGGGCGAGACCGGCACGGGGAAAGAGGTCATCGCGCACGCGCTCCACAAGCGCTCGCCGCGCCGGAACAAGCCGTTCATTGTCTTCGACTGCTCAGCGATTCCGGCAAACTTGATCGAATCCGAGCTCTTCGGCCACGAGAAGGGCTCGTTCACCGGTGCCATCGTCGCGCGGCAGGGCCTCTTCGAGGCGGCGAACGGCGGTACGATCTTCCTAGACGAGCTCGGCGAGCTCTCACTCGACTTGCAGCCGAAGCTGCTCCGGGTGCTTGAGACGCGCGAGGTTCGACGCGTGGGGGCGGCACGGAGCCAGCGGATCGACGTCCGCGTGGTCGCCGCGACCAATCGTCGGCTCGAAGAAGAGGTGCGCGCGGGGCGCTTCCGCGAGGACCTGTTCTATCGACTAAGCGTCGTGCGCGTCTTTCTGCCGGCCTTGCGCGAGCGGCGCGATGACATCCCTGCGCTGGTGCGCCACTTTCTGCGGCGCGGCGCTTACAACCGTGACCCGAGCGGTGAAGTCCGCGTCCGCAACCTGTCGCGGGACGCTTTGGATGCGCTCGTGACGCACCCTTGGCCCGGCAACATCCGAGAGCTGAGCAATGCGATCGAGCGCGCTTGCAGCTTCGCGGATGGCGATTGCATTCAGCTCGCAGACCTGCCGCCCGGGGTGACGTCATCGCGCGGGCAGGCGTCGTCGGGTGCCACCCGAGCCGAGGTTTCAGCGCGTGCGCCCGCCGTAGATGCCGACGATACGCGCGCGCAATCGGGCCAGCCCGTGGCGTTCAAAGAAGCCAAAGAACAGTGGAACGCCGCTTTCGAGCGCGAGTACCTGCTCAGCGTCCTGAGACGCAACCGCTTCAACATCAGCCGCGCCGCACGCGAAGCGGAGATCGACCGAAAGCACTTCCGTAAGCTCATACGCAAGTATGGGTTCAACGACCCCGACGACCCGGGTGAGCCCGACGAGCCCTGACACGCTCGCGCCCCCCTCAGACCCCGAGAGGCCCCAGACCGCATGTACGCGTCTCGTTTCACCGAAGCCCACCAGATCTACCGCAAGGCCGTTCGCGCTTGGTGCGAGCGCGTGATCGTGCCGAACGCCGAGGCGTTTGAGCGCGACGAGCTCACGCCCCGCGAAGTCTTCAAGCAGGCAGGTCAGCTCGGCTTTTTAGGGGCGCGCTTTCCGGAGGCGTGCGGCGGCAGCGGCGGCGACTTTTGGTACACCGTTTGCTGGGCCGAAGAGCTCGCGCGCACAGGCCTCGCGGGGACGACGATGGGCCTGCTGGTGCAGTCCGACATGGCCACGCCTGTGATCGGCGAGATCGGCACACAGGCGCAGATCGACGAGTTCCTGAAGCCTGCGCTCGCGGGCGACCGCATCGCCTCGCTCGGCGTCACGGAGCCCGGCGCGGGCTCCGATGTGGCCAGCATCCGCACCACGGCCCGCCGCGACGGCGACGACTACATCATCGACGGCGCGAAGACCTACATCACGAACGGCACCCAGGCGGACTTCATCACGCTGGCCGTTCGCACCGACCCCAACGCGGTCCCGAGCTGGGCGGGCATCTCGCTGGTGCTGTTCCCAACCAACACCCCGGGCTTCAGCGTGGGCCGCAAGCTCAAGAAGCTCGGCAACCACTCGAGTGACACAGCGGAGCTCCACTTCGACGGCTGCCGAATCCCGCGCCGATACCTGCTCGGCGAGGAGAACCACGGCTTCGTCTACATCATGCGAAACTTCCAAGGCGAGCGGCTCGTTGGCGCGCTGACTGCGGCCGCGGGCGCTCGACGCGTCTGGGAGCGGTCGCTCGACTATGGCCGAGAGCGCAAGCCTTCGGCAAGCCGATCATCAAGTTCCAGGTCTGGAAGCACCACTTCGTCGACATGCTGACCGAGCTCGACGCGGGACAGGCGTTGGCCTACCGCTCTGCTGACTTGTTCGACGCCTACCTGCGCGATCCCGACAACACCCCCGATCCCACGCGCGAGATCTCGCAGGCCAAGCTCTACTGCGCCGAGATGGCTCAGCGGGTCATCGACCGCTGCCTGCAGTTCCACGGCGGCATGGGCTACATGGAGGAGTACTTCATCGCGCGCGCGTGGCGCGACACCCGCTTGATCAGCATCGGCGGTGGCACCAGCGAGATCATGCGCGAGATCATCTCGAAGCTGATCGGCCTCTGACCGGTGCCTACTTGAAGACGTGGCTCAGCGTCAGCCGCTGGCCGGCCTTGACGGTGACGTCCAGCGTGTGACGTCGGCCGTCGCCGGCCTCAAGCGTGATCGCGTGGCGGCCGGGCTTTACGGGCGCGGCTACGACGGGCGTGTGCCGTGTGAGGCGAACGCCGTCGATTGAGACCCACGCCCACGGGAGCGTCGTGACGGTCACATACCCGCGGAGCATCGCGGGGCTGACGGCAGGCGGCTTGGGCTTCGGGGCCTCGGTGGGCGTCTGCGTGGGTGGCACGCTCGGCGACTCATTCGGCGGCGCAGTCGGCGCAGTCGGCGCAGTCGGCGCAGTCGGCGCAGTCGGCGCGCTCGGCGACTCGGTGAGCACGCTCGGCGGCTCGGTCGGGAGCGCTCGACTCGGTGTACTGCGCGCAGCCGGGGCCTCTGAGCCGACCAAGTCGCTCGAGAGTCCGAGTCCCACCGCGCCGAGCGTCGCGACCACCGCAGAAGCCGCGGCCCATCGCCCGCTCCTGTTCGGCCGAAGCCCCGAGAGCTGTGCCGTGCTGACCGAAGGGACTGACATGGGCTCGGGCGCTGCGAGGATGCGGGTCGACATCCACGCGGGGTCATCTTCGTGCTCATCGGTTGCCGACTCGAGGTGTGCGCTGCTCACCGAATGAACCTGGCTGAGTTCGTCTGTCGGCGGCGGCGCGTCGATCTCCTGTGCGTCTGTGACTTCGACCTCGGGGCCGGCGTCGCCCACGGTGAAGTCATCGCCGTCGAGATCAGCGGGCGCGACTTGGGGCAAGACGGTACGGAGCCACTCGGCCACCTGAGTCGACGTGGGGCGCTGCCCGAGTTCCGCAAGCAGCGCGCCCAACGCGGTCGAGAACGCCTGACAAGTCTGAATGCGCGCGTCGAGGTTTTTGGACAGAGCGC
>Ga0114968_10000728_pt1 | contig 24713 bp, 26 predicted proteins | sample M_130807_EF_Meta_FD_87020 | JGI IMG/M metagenome (GOLD analysis project Ga0114968, IMG submission 87020) | Freshwater microbial communities from Lake Montjoie, Canada to study carbon cycling - M_130807_EF_MetaG | ecosystem: Environmental > Aquatic > Freshwater > Lake | place: Lake Montjoie... | reverse complement strand
CTCAAAGGGAAAACCTCTACATCAACTGCGTTTGACCCAGATGCGTATCTCAAAGGAAAGGCCATCCCCCATCAGTCAGAAGTGTCTATTGGGCGCCAAATCCGAAATGTCGTGGGGCCTACGATCGAAATGCTCGGAAGTGTGGGCGGCGGGGTAGTAGGGGCGAGCAGTGGAGCGCTGCTCGGAGGCCCCCCAGGAGCCGTCGCTGGGGCCGTCGGGGGTGCAGGGCTAGGATACGGAATCTCGAAAGAAATGCTAGAATATCTGGATACTGCAATGGGGTGGAAGCAATCTCGGCAAGGCATGGAGAATGTCACTGAGCCATTGAAGAACATCGCAGAAGGTGCAGCGTGGGAAGCAGGTGGACAAGCGCTGGGGGGGGCGATCGCTGGCGGTGTCAAATGGTGGCGCGATCGCCCCCGTGCGAAAGCCGCTAAATTGGCTGCTCAATCGGTTGAAGGCCATATGGAAGACGCTTTGAACGCGTTACGGACTGCGCCAGAAGGGTTAACAGGCGCCCAAGCGTTGGCTGGTTCTCGCAATCCGACCGCACAAGCACTTGTTAAACGAGCCATGACTTACGACCCGCATTATTTTGGCGGTAAGGTCCCTGGTGTGACTGCCGCTCAAACAGAGAGTGGGGCAAATGCTTTAGTACAATTGTCCGGCGGGGTCACAGCGACAGAAGCCCGGGCCGCGACTGAAGCCGCCAAAAAGGAAGCGCGCGCCGCTCTAGAGCCGGTCAAAAATAACGCGTTATTTCAGGCCAACATGGGTCAAATCAACGCCGGCCAGGAAGCCAATGCATTATATTACCACGGGGGGTCATATACCGGCGGTGAGTTAACACGCCCTCTATATCTGTCGTGGGACAAAACTTTTGCTAATAGTTACGCTAAAGCGGCGGCAGGACGAGGGATCAAAGGGGCTAAATTATCTGAATTTGAAGCCCAGTTAGTTAATAAAGCACCACAGGATGTAATTGAGAAAGAAGCTCAACGGTTCGGCATTGACCCGAACGCTGGGACCCCGGCATCAATATTCGATTCTGAGATTCACGGGGACGGGCCAGTGAAACAGTTAGTTGAATCTCTTCGATCGAAGGGGTACGACCATGCTGTTTTGGGTGATATAGGTTATGGCACTAAAGCAATGGACTATGCGACTGTCGTTTTTCCCGGTACAAAAGCGTCTGAATCAGTTAAACTCGCTAATAGGACTGCAAAATCCTCACACACTGGCGCCGCACCATTGAAATCAGAGTCGTTAATCGCTAACGTTGAAAACATCCTTAGAGATCCCGAGTTAGCGGGCAATGCGGATATGAGGGCGGCAGTAAAGCGCTTATCTGCTGATATCAAAACATGGGTAACAAGTACAGGTGCGATCGATGCCCGCGCTCTTGACGCTATCCGTAAAAATTCGGTCAACGCCGCGATCAACAGCCTACATAAAGGTGATCCCACTGCTCAAAAACAAGCCACGACGCTGGTCATGTCAAAAATTAAACCAGTAATCATAGACGCCATTGAGGAAGCGGGGGGTGAAGGTTATAAACGATATTTGGCCAAATACAGTGAATCAGCGCAAGAAATTGCCAAAACCAAATTAACCGGCGAAGCGCAACGCTTGTTTAAAGAATCTCCAGAAGATTTCGTAAAATTGGTCAAAGGCGAGTCTGTAGGTACGGTCGAAAAATTTCTCGGTAAAGGTAACTATGATATCGGGCAAGAGTTAGCGGAAGAAACGATGGCCGTGTTAAAAAAGCAGGCTACAACTATTGAACGCGGTGCCAAATCCGCAGAAGAGGCTAGTCAAGGCCGGACCGCACTGTTGGAATTACTTGAGGCCAACACCTCAAAATTTCGTTTGCCTTGGGCTCTTGGGTATAAAACTATCGCGATCAATGAAGCGATCGAAGCCGCTGAAAGAAAACTTGGTCGCGAAACTATGTTAGAAATCGCCAAAGCGTCTCGAACTGCAAAAGGCCTTGAAGATCTACTTAAAAACCTCCCTCCAGAACACCGGCGCAAAGTCGCTAGCTGGGCGTCTGACCCCAGTAAATGGGGATTGTCGAAGACGTCGCTAGCTACTTCAACCAGTTTAGCGGGTAAAAACGCTATGGTAGACGCCAATCGCAATAACCAGAATACTTTGGCTGAATAATATATGGGACCCAATTTTACTTTCGATGAAGTCACAAACAGCCAAACGGCGGCGCGATTAGGGATCGATAATAGCGTGCCCTCGGACTTGTTAGTGAATGTCGAGCAAGCGGCGTACGGCATGGAACAGATACGGCAGGTGCTAGGTAATAAACCTATTTTAGTGTCTTCATGGTATCGATGCCCGAAATTGAATAAAGCAATCAGATCCAAGCCTACTAGTGTTCATTTACTTGGATTAGCAGTAGACTTTACATGCCCCGCTTTCGGGACAGTAGACGAGGTGATGAAAGCTGTCATTCAGTCTCAAGTTAAATACCAACAATTGATTCGTGAATTCGATCGATGGGTTCACGTCGCTTTCAATGGGGCAGCGCGGCAAACATTAATTATCGACAGAAATGGAGTAAAAGCATATGGCTGATTTAACGGGGATAGGATCAATTGCTGATTTGGCCAATACGGTAATAAATAAGATTTGGCCGGACAAATCAGAACAGGAAAAACAGCAACTCGCTGCCGCCATAATGGTGATTCAAGGTCAAATTGACGCGAATAAAGAAGAAGCGAAAAACCCGAGTGTTTTCGTATCGGGGTGGCGACCATTCGTGGGATGGGTTTGCGGTATGGGTTGCGCTTGGAACTGGGTCGGGCTACCGATAGTAGTTGCGCTCGCCACTTATTTTGGTCACCCATTGCCGGTCAAACCGGCGGATCTGTCTGAAATGCTGCCGTTGTTGTGCGGACTGCTCGGGATGGGGGGTTTGCGGACTGTTGAGAAAATCAACGGCGTTGCGGCCACTACCCACAAATGATCAATTTTTCTCGGAATCGTATTTCGGAAACTTTACCGCGCCCTTGGCCGCGATGATGGCAGGCCACAGGTGTGGCTGTGCTTCACGGGGAAGATCATAGGCGTATGTTGATCCCATCCACCCTTTACTAGGGCGGACTTTCTTGAACCCTATACTCATCAGAATCTTTCTTACCCGATTCGAATCAAGAGTCGTCTGCCGTGATGTATCTATACCTAAAGTGATCCCTAAAATCGTATTGATCGGTCCTGCCCGGACCACAAATTGGCCAGTACTTTGACCATTATGGTACTCATCATGGGTATGGAACACTTCACTATAGCTGTCCGGGTCAGTTAAAGCGTTTCTAACACGAATGTACCATGGGTCAGAGTCTTCAAGCAGCATCTGCCGATCGGATTGTTCCTTGAGCGTGGCGAAAATTGGTACGTCATACCAATTTTCGCCATCCATGAACGCTTCTGTGGCTTCAGCCCATAACTGATCCACGTCTTGGGATAACAGGTCAGTGCGTACAGGTCCGAATTCGCCTACCACGCAAGGCCAGAAACGCCGCGCGCCGCTTTCATCAGCGATGTAAGACCCTTTAGTTTCATTGGTCGTACCGATAAATACACAGGTCCGAGGGTATGGCTTCGAGTCTCGTTCATAGCTAAGTCGTACGTCGTCCGTGCACTTGGTCAACATAGATTTGAGCGATTCAACATCGGCACGGCGCATCGTGGCCAACTCTGACATTTCGATCACCATTTTACCGACGATTGTCGCTACCAGATCTCTTTCGGCAGAGTAACCGGTAACGCCGCCAGAGTATTCAACATAAAATTGGCCGCCAAGAATTCGAGCGGCGCGGGATTTACCTACGCCCTGTTTGCCCTCAAAAATCAACATGTGGTCGGCTTGGCACCCAGGCTCCATGGCCCGTGCCACAGCACTTATCATCCATTTTCGTCCGATCGCCCGCGTATACTCGTCATCTTTGGTGCCCATGTAATGGGGAAGCCAAGTGTCTAAGCGTTTTGTGCCGTCCCAGCGTTTTTTCTTTAGAAATACTTTAAGCGGGTTCACCCGGTATTCTTCTGCTAGATGTTTGATGATTTGGGATGTGTGCGTTTGTTTAACCCAAGAATCACCCGCACTGTGAAACTTCACCATTAATGCGATCTCATCCGCATCAGTGGCACGAGAGCATTCTACATCCCCCACTGGTCCGACCCGAATCCGGTGATCATAATCAGCGATCCAATACATCGGGACCCCGCCATCTTCTTGCATGACCCGAGTACGGTTAATCAATCCGACGATGTTGCCCCTCTCACTGTTCTCGCCGACTGTTTCCCTTATGAATTGGCGGCGAGATGCTTTGACCTCTTGTTCTAGAAGTGCTACGCGGGCGCGGGGGGCCTCTTTAGCTAACTTTTTTAAAACGCCGGGTAATTTTTTGCCTAGCTGCCCGGCAGATTGCAATAACTCTAAATCGACATTTTCGGCTTCTCCATGGCACCATTCTTTTAAACGCATGAATACTGTGTCAGGGTCTTTATATGTCGGGTCGATTTTTTCTCGGTATTCTTTCCATCGGTACGGCGAGCATGAGTTGTGCAAACACCGGTATACAGGGCGGTTGTTCACGAGCCCCACCATCGGTGATCCGTGGTTTGCGTCGAATGGACATTTCGATATGATCCATTTTTGGCCCTCGTTGCCGAACATTGGACGGGGGCCGCTGATTACAGTCTGCCCGCGATCGGATAACCACTTAACCATGTCCGCGATAAATTCGCCGGTCATGTCTTTAAATTCTTCAGATTTGGCATCCCGCAGGGGGCGGGCCACATTATCAATCTGATCGCCAGTTACAATACCTCGCTCATCCGGGACTTTTACTAAATGGGCGACACGGTGTGGGCGCTCTTCAGTCGAAGACCCTTTCATGCTTAAAGTGCCGTACACTTTCCACACACGAGACGCATTGAAAACCGCCACATCTATCGATACCTTTTGGTCAGTAAAAATAGATGATAACATCTTAGTCGCGAATTCAAAATTGACTCGCGTTAAATCATCATTTGGTTGATCCACCCGATACATCAAATGCCAGCCATTACCAGAGCTCGCATGGATGGGGGCGGGCCACCCAATGCTAGATAACCACTCTTCTACTTGCTCAGCGCGACTTTTTGCCTCAGCCATTTCAGCATCGGTCGATGAAATCCCGGGCGGGCGGATTGGGTCGAAGTCCAACAAAAACCAGCGGCGGCGGATAATCTCGGCATCTGTCGTTGTAACTTGGGATATGGCTAACTTGTTCTCCATCCGCGCCAATAACTCTGGCTGAACTGGATTAACTGTGGCATAGATGGCGGGGTGTCTACCGGAGTTATTGGCGACATATATTGCCGCCTTACCCGTATCATCAAAATACCCGCTGATAGTCCCCGCTTTGGTTTTAGGGATGCGGATTTCAAACACCTCACCAGGGTCATGGATCAGATCGAGTACGGCCTTGATCTCTGTAACTGGCTTTGCCCCTTTATACGGGTCAAACTTAGTCATTGCGCCTCCTATTAGTGTTAGCTATTAGTGCTGCGGGCAGTGTCGCCCGAATATCACTGCGATGAAACATAGACATAGCGAGGGGCACAAAATCATTTTCAAGGCGAAGTGTTTCGGCTAACCTACGGTGGTGCCGCCCATGCAGCAAATAACACCACTCTCCTATTGAAATCAAAAAATGCGCCGGAACCCGGTAAGCGTGCGCTGCCATCCACTCATGTTGCCCACGTTCTACCTTGATCGACACCCTCTTATCGCTCGCTAGTCTGTAAGCCTTTAACTCAAGCCACCCTGTTTCACACCCTAAATGGGTCATCACGTACGACATATCGGGAACTCCCGGGTTCAGACGATTCTCCACATGAATCGTAGGGGTCCATGTCCCTCCCATTTTTTCGACCAACTCCCTGCGAAATTCTAACTCTAATTTATTCATGCCGAGCCCCATATGTAATTATCTATCTTAGCGACCACACTGTTATATACCACTTGAGGCCATTCTGCTGTAGCTTGGGCTTTCTTGTCATTTAATTTCTTAATCAAACAATCACGAGCCCAGCCAGCATCCGTGCCAACCCCATGGGCCGAGATGAACCGCACTCCGTCGGCTAAATCACACAGTTTCATGAGCAAACCTACCGAATCAGAAACTTTATAAGTTAATGTGGGGGGTGTCAGACGAGACTCCAGCTCGTCGATCCCTTGCAGCTCGCGCTTCGTATGTCCGGGGATATCCCCGGTGAATGCCTCAGATATGTCGTGCAGCAATCCAGAAAGCGCCGCGCCCGCTGGGGAACCAAAATACGCCTGCGGAGCGTGATGGCTGATATAATACATTAGCATGGCCACATTCGCTGAATGCTCCGCGACCGATTGCATCCGAGTAGTATCGATCATATGCCAACGCTTCACAGCCTGCGCCCGAACGATAGCTTCGATGTGAAGATCTCCGTTGGGGTTCACATAGAATGGGTGTGTCATGTTATTTCTCCGAGTTATAGTGACTCATCGTGCCGTTAGCGTTAATTCGCCAATTGCGGTCCCTATTAATGCTTAATTTGTGGCGTACCGCTTCTTCGATGTTGATGTTTTTACGTTTGGCGTAGTCAAGCAGCATGATAAACAGATCTGCAACTTCCAAAGCGTCACCATCAGAGCGAATCACTTCAGCCAATTCTTCAAAAATCTTGATGAACATACTGCTGTCCGTGCGATCGGGGAAAACGGAAGATGCCCATTGAAACACATAGGCGGCAAGGTGGTCTATAGTCCACCCTATATCCATTTCAAGAGTTACCGTGTCATGCGCGTCTTTCATGCTTTCTCCCATTCAGCACGGGTTATGACATCTCTGTCATCAGGACCGTACCCGATCCATTCAACTTTGGGGGGGTTAAGCCTGAGATGTTGGTGTCGTTCGATTTCTTCGATTAACGTCCGAAGCTCTCTTCTAGTGTTGACATAATTGGCGAAATTTAAAAATAGACGAGTGCGCCAATATCCACCGCAATGGAAATGGGCCTGAGTAAGCTGATCCTGACTAAATGTGAAAATCCGGCGTGGAAGCTTAGTCACGGTGGTTAATTCCGGCTCTATCCCTAATTCCTCCCATTTCATTTCACGCTGATCGCAATATCCGGGTCCCGATGAACCATCCCGGTTACTGACACGAATAGGAAACGTGCGCAGCGTCCCGATCGGCATGATGTACGGCGCCCATTGAAAAGGAATCCCACAATCGGCTGCAACTTGCCATGGAGTAACATCCCGCGAAGTAACGTACGGGTAAAACCCATGGTACATCGATAGTCCGAATCCTTGTGCCCCCTCAATCAGCACAGCATTGGCGGCATACAACGCATCTCGGTACTTTTCAGGGGTAGTGATATAGGCGGCAATCGGGTCTGAGTAACTAACTCGGTTTTGGATTATGTTGCTGTCCCCCGTACTGCGGCGCATGCGCTCGATGTAGGCCTCACCCACTCCTTTAGCTGTTGATCCCATTTTAGTTCGTCCATCTACTAATTCATAAGTAGCGTGGTAGTCTTCAACCACGGCGGCGTGGGGGTGGATCATGATCCGCTTATCGCCGATGATACTGCTGTACCGGTGTAATTCATCGCGAAGTGTTTCAATGTGGATGGCTGCACCTGGCCCGATCATCAAAGTGTGAACAGTAGGTGAAGTAAGCGCAGTTGGTAACTGTTGCGTCATCACATGGATTCCGCGTTGTTTATCGATATAAGTGTGCCCGGCGTTAGTCGCAAAAGCACAAACCGCGACGTCATATTTTTCCCGTTTCGCTAAATACCCACAAATGGACCCCTTGCCGGTGCTACCGAACTGGAAATCCATGACCATATCAATTTGATGTGGCATGATTGCTCCTACTTACTGGCTTCCCACCAATTGATACCATACTCACCAGACGCGGTGATTGGCACTCTCATTCGGATGGGGGAAAAATCCGAATTGAAATCTGTGTATTCATGCATGATGCGAGCCTTGACTTCCTCATCGCGAGCCATAGACACGCCGATCTCGTCGTGAACACTGACCATTAGACGGGCCGGAAGTTTCCCCTCGCGAATCGCAGCGTCAGTATTGATCAATCCTTGCTTGTGGAGATCCGCTGCATATGCCTGGTAAAGTAATCCTGCTGCTTTATGCGTTCCCACTCCCCGGGGAAAACGAAGCCGCCGCCCTATTTGAGTTTTAACAAATCCAGTCTCCCTAGCTATACTCTCAGCTTTTTTCATGAAGCTTTTTACGGCAGGTAATCGTTTATGGTACATTTCGAACACCGCCACAGCCTCTGGCCCAGCTACATATGTCATTTTACCCTTGTACTCTTTGACGCTATAAGGCATCCCCATCATGAATGCCAATTTGCCTTGTCCCGCCCCGAACGACAACCCTAAATTTACTTGTTTAGTATTAGGTGCCCCTGCGTAAGGTGGGTTTCGAGGAATGCCCGTCATATCACTGACGACTTGGTGATAATCGAGTCCGGGGTTTTCAATATACGCGGCGATGATGGATGGGTCATTTTGCAAATGTGCCCCGCAGCGAAAATCTACTTGACTGTAATCTGCACAAAACCACTCGTCACCACGATCGGGGAGGAACATGGCGCGCAATACTGCGGCGTTTTCTCTGTCGCGCTTTGGAATCTGTTGAAGAGCCGGGTCGGTGGATGAAAGTCGCCCGGTAACAGTCCCCGCGTCCGCGTCATTGCGTGTTTGATTGAACTGGGTGTGGACATACCCATCAGCGTCTGCGCTACCGAGGATGTGACCGCGAACAAAAGTATCACGAAGCTTGATCGTCTTCCGTAGTGCCAATATTTTCGCGGCCAATGGATGCTTAATTTCACGCATGGCACTCTGGTCGAGCGAAGGACCCCCGCCGGTTTTCGTGGGGCCGACAATAGTTCCGTCGATAAGGCGCCACTGAAACTTATTGATAGGCTTCGGATTAAAAAACGCTCGCACCTGTGGTGATGAATTAACGTTAAACTTGGTTCCTGTGATATCGTTAATTTCTCTTTGTAGGATTTGCTCTCGCTCATCAAGTCGAGGGATCGCGGTATGCGCGGCTTCTAAGTCAACCCGAACTCCCCCCCAAGACATGTCGGCCAAAACGGGCAACAGGCGCGCCTCAAGCTCTGATACAGCGTGTAGGTCTTGACGTTCAATCTCGCAAACCTGTTTGTCGTATATCCGAATGGCATCGAAAGCATCTGATGCGCCGTACGGGGCTAGTATGGCCGCCGGAATCTCAGCAGCCCGCCGCAGTACCTCTCGTGCGTCCGCGTACCCCATCTCGATGCGTATCTGCTCCAGCAGTGCGGATTTTTGGGACTCAATCATGTGATAGTCAGCGATCGAAGCAAGGTCATATTTTAGCTGGTGCTCATCGATAAGGCATTCATTTACCATTGTACACCACCACTTGGAATCACGAGGATCAATCCCGAGAACACGGGTACACTGGTAATCATACTGCGCGTTTTGCGCTGCAACGCGCTTATCTTTCAGCGTGCTTTGAAGCCAGTCTATCAATCCTGGCGTGCTGCGCAGATCGAAATACCAACGGGAATCCATTGTTGCGATACCGACACCTAAAACACGGAAATCTGGGTCCCAATACTTAAGACCAGTGGTCTCATAGTCTAACCCGATAACGCGAACTGCCGAAAGATTGGGAAATGTCATTCTATTAAGCTATAAAAACCCCCCACCCCGAAAGGTGGGGGTAAACCCCGGCGGCAACCAAAAAGCATACCGGGGAAGGAGAAAGCGTTAAATATCGCCGCGATCAGTCGTGCCTGTATCTGCGGTACTGACCGTCTCGTGGGCAACGCGAAACTCTTGAGACTTGAATATATTGTACGCGACTTCTGCCGCTTCATATACATCTTTCGGTGTGAACCCTGCAGGCTGGACTACGTAGTTATGGAACTTTTGTCCCTTCTTGTTTTCGTCGCGGAACGTGCTGATTTTGTATACACGAGAGAACCTATCGCCGCCAGCAATACTGATCATAGCGTTCCACTTGCGCGACACTTTGGCCTTTGTTTTAGCCATAGATATCACGATCTGCTCATAGGAGCCGTCCTCTAAGATACGCAACCCGTATTGGACTGGGGTGTCCACGATCTCAAGATGATCGGGGTTTTCACCGCCTTGAACCTCTTGGGACACACGAGCCTGAGCGTCCGCCTCAGTGGCATGTGACCCGAAAAAGCCACCGCCCTGATCAGCGTCCTTCCATACGAGGTACTCCATGCGGTAGTATACCGGCACAAAGTAACAGAAATCGCCGATGATTTCTTGGGTCACACTATTAAACAGTTGACCATCTTTAACACCAGGGTCTACCTCCTTGATGGGAGATAGAGCTTGCACTATCTCTAGCCGTGGCAATACCATGTCGGTGGTGGTGACTTCTTCAGACCCACGGCCCGCACCTTTCTTGATGTACTCCGGGCTTTCCTGTGCAAACAGGAGCGCGCCAGATTTTTCTACTGCAACTTCGTTACCTTTTTTAGCTGTGGCCATTTCATTTCCTTTGCGGGCGGTTAAAAACCCTGCTGCTGCGCCCTAATACAGGATAGCAGGGGTGGAGGAACTAATTAACGATGCTAGCACGAACAAACGGAGAGACATTAAAAATCTCCTCAGGGATTTCAGTACCTTCGGCGATCATGCGGCGAAACAGCCCTTTGATGCTACTTGCGTTGTATGTCTCTGTGATCATATCCGCATATCCGCAATCCCTGAGCCAAGTCATCGCGGCCTCTTTTTGCCCCGTACGAGTAGAAGCATAGAGGTCAGAGGCAAGCTGAACGCGCCCCATGCCCTCGAAAGTAGCATTCTTAAGCCCTAACGCTTCCATCATTTCAGGGATTTTATATAGCCGAAGATCATTGTAATCTGCATTGAGTGCAGATAATGCTTCTTCGGCTTTTTCTTTCTGCTCTTGCAGAAGTTTCATTCGGGTACATAACGCCCGCAAATCTTGCATGTCCATTTCGATATCCTATTTAAAACCAGCGACCATATCGGCAGGCATCGAACCGTCAAAATTAACAGGACGATACCGGTTTTCCTCGCGCCGCCATACGAGAAAACGGGGGATTTTATTCGAGCGACCAAGCATCCACCCTACTGCAAATATGGCGATTGGCTGGCCAGTAGTAACGATGAAATCACACTCTGGGTCGTATTTATTCACGAACCCCATGACATCACGGCTCCATGCCGCTTGAACTAGCGAACGACTGTAAATCGGCATGTCATGAGAAGTGATAAACTCAATATCGCCGTACTCCATGGCCGCGCTGTAATCCATGGGGGACGTGCCTATGTCGTTGCGAACCATCTGTTCTTTAATGATGTATACTATTGACATTTTTACCCTATCAACTATCTCTAAATCTCTAGTATACCACAGCACGGGGTCACGCACCAGCCCCCATCAGCATGTCGTCGAGCTTGATGCCCGCCTTTATTCGGCTGTAAACGTACGTCTCAACATCCGTCTTTTCACGAATCGAGGCCACGATAATCTCGTCTACTGTCCCTTCCGCAATTATGTCCACGACCGCAACAGAATTTTTCTGCCCGATGCGGTGGGCTCGGTCTTCCGATTGTGCTCGATCAATAAAAGCGTTGGTGCCACTATAGTACACCATGACGTCGTTTTGGCCTGATATGAGAGTAAGACCAAGCCCAGCCGCAGTCGGGTTACCGACAAAAAAGTGTAGTGTAGAGTCGTTACAGTACCGGTCTTCGATTTCAGATCGGCGCCCCATCTCTGTGCTTCCGTAATAACACTCTACCGAGTGCTCGCCGTATTTTTCACGCAGGGCGTTTTGGATAGCTTCAATTTCGTGAACGAAATTGGACCAGATGATGAATTTGCTTCCAGCATAATTATCTTCGATGATTTCTAGCAGGCTTTCAAGCTTCGGATTTTCTGCGAGCGGAATAAGCTCGGTGTGCGTCTCTTCAACCGGCACCCCATCAATCTCTTTCCATGTGATCGTACTCTTAGGAAGCCAGCCACCAATAATTTGGCGGCACCGCAATATCTTCTCAAGAACATTGTCCACTTTTATATGTGGGGCGTTAGGGTCTGCATCGGCCCCCCTGACCACGATACGAAGTAAACGGCGCTGTTCGGCGGTTATCGTAACTATACGCTCCATCGGAATCTTAGGTGGTAGGTTTAGCACCTCTTTACCGACTTCACACGTGTATGGGATGATATTGTTCATCAACTCCTCGACGTTTTTCACGCCAACGATTTGCTTGTTCTCATACCCCCCCATCACAATATATTGGGTTTTAAATGCCCAATAATCCCCCATGCCAATGATGTTAGGGTCTAAAAACTCATATTGGCTCCAAAGGTCTTGAATCCCTAAAGCGATCGGCGTACCATTAAGAATAAGCCGATATTTTGATGCCGATCCAAGTTGGATGGTTCGTTGGGTTCTTCTGGCATCCGGGTTCTTTATTCGTGAAGATTCATCACATATTGTGAATATTCGACGCCCGCTGCCGTAGAAGGCGCAGACGCTATCGTAAGATTTCGTCGATATGCCGAGCCCCTCCACCGATACGGCGAGGGCCTGAAGGGTGTCGGTCGGTCGAAGTTCGCAAAATCTCTGGTAGGGTTTGGCATTGGTTTCGTGGATATAGAAGTCATAGGGTTCGGTGGCGTATTTAGCGAATTCTTTGGCCCACGTACGACGAAGCGTTGACGGACAGATGATGACCACTGCATCAATTTCGCCCGCCATCCAGTAGGCCATCGCAAGATGGATAGCCGTAAACGTTTTTCCTGTGCCCATTTTTGCAAACCATGCAGAAGCGGGTTTTTTCCACGATAAACCAAGCATCCGTATCTGATGCTCCATCGGAAGAAAACCGGCTGCGGATCTCGTAAAATCGTATGCGTTAACCGGAAATGGGACTGTCTTAGGAGCGGCCATAATCTTTGCGTAATTCGCAATCGCATCGACAGCTTCGGGATGGTATTTGAACGCATAAATTTCTTCGGCTTTCTTTAAGTGAATGATGTTAGACTTAACGAGCGGTAAGCGCCACGCTTTGATTCTGGGGTCGAACCGGCGCGAAGGAAACCCCCGCATGGCATCCCCCAGATGAAACGGCGTAGATACGATAAGCCGCCGGGTTTTGCTATCGTATGTGACGACTATATCGTTATTCATACGTCGCCCGCATCTGCCCACTTCGGTGTGGGCATGAAACATACAATATGGTCACGCCCGTGCAACGGGCGGCGTAACTGGCCTATTTCGTCTAGGTACGCAACAGCGCGTTTTAGCTCACGTGTCCTGCGAAGCACCCAATCAGGGTCTAAGTACACTTCCTTGGCCAATCCGCTGATATTGAACATCGGCATGGGTTTTTCTCCGATATCATCGGGCGTAAGGTGCATGATATCTACCGCTGTGGTTTCTACTGTGAATCTCGCATGATCATAAGCGATTTTATGGGCCAGACGGTCTGCGGCATCCCATGAGTGCTTCAACTCTTCGGGCTCCACATCGTCGTTGTCTCTATGAAGAGCAACAGTGATTACAGCTGTGCCGACTTTGTGCCACCCTGCAGCGTCCATTCCCACACTGGAAAAAGACAGTCGCTCTAACGCTTGTTTTGTACTGCCTTTGGCAATCAACTTTTTTATCTCTTCTAATTCGCACGGATCGCTGTTGCTTGGGCTTTTCCATGGGTTGAGCCAAACCTTAATGTTCTCGGTAAAAATATCATTCATTTTATCAATCTCCAAATGTATGAACTAACGGATCGCGTAAGAGAAAAAACCTCGTGAATTATCACGACAAAAGTTAGGATTTGTTTAACATGCTTCATGATTTTATTCTCGGAACCCTGGCGTTTTTTGGCCAACGGTAAGTCCATTTGACGTAGTGTTGCAAACAGCTTACGACAGACGCAAAATACTCGGGCGTTGCCGGGGACGGAGTATCGCGAATTGCCTCGCTCCAGACCTCCCCATCCCACCATCGCAGCATGTTGGGATTTTTAACGGCGGAAGCATTCCACCACCCAGGATATGGTGGTGGCCCCGTGCGCCATTCGCGGTTATCCGTTCCTGGATTTATTCTTGGTACTCTCGCATTTTCCGGCCAGTAGTCTGTCCAAAAAATGCCATGTTGTAGGTTACTTATTTGCGCGGCGTAGCGCCCGGCTTCTATGCGCGAGAACCGGGGGTCAATCGGCAAACTCCAGACTTTTCCATCCCACCACCTCCAATGGCATTGATGACGAGTAATCGACGCATTCCACCAGCCAATGTGCGGCGGCGGGCCAGAGTGCCACTCACGATCGTTCATTTTAGCTCCTATTTACTACTCTTTTTATACCATTGAATATTAAAATCCCACATAGCTTCTTCTGGACTAACGCCGAACCCTGCTACTCCATTTTGTAAGTTTCGCCCGTAGATGGCGCACCACATAGACCCGTCAAACGTTAAGTCGGGTCTGTAAATAACACTAGGCTTAGCGCACTCCTCTAGCGTAATATACACATGTCTTTTTATCATATCGGCTTCGTGAAGTATGCCATTCACAAGCAAATTTTGACTGTCGATATCTAAAATGCTGCTCATTTGTTGACCCGCCAAGGCTTTCTTTCCTCATTGATTCTAACTATAAGAGATAAGGCCTGATCGGCCAATTCAGTGATGGGGACAAAACCATAAGCAGTATTTAGCTCATTTAGCATGTCCACTACCTTTAGTAACATCTCAGCTAACTCTAAACAGTGTTGATTATTCATCTCATTTTCATCGTTTTTCTGGCTATTCATTTCTGTTTCCTTGGGTTGATTTTCGGTGCTTCACCGCGTAGCGGCCAGGTTCGCGCTGTCCAGGTTCGCGCCGTCCAGGTTCGCGCCTCGCAGGATCGCGTTTCGCAGGTTTGCGTTTTGCAGGTTCGCGTTGACCAGGTTCGCGCCGACCAGGTTCGCGCCTCGCAGATTCGCACCATACAGGTTTACGCAGCACAGGTTCGCGCCGCCTAAATACGCGCCGACCAAGTTCGCGCCGCTTAGATCCGCGCCGCGCAGATCCGCGCCGCCTAAACCCGCGCCGCCTAAATCCGCGTCGCTCAGGTTCGCGCCGCCTAAACCCGCGCCGTACAGATTCGCGCCACCTAAATCCGCGCCGCGCAGATCCACGCCGCGCAGATCCACGCCGCTTAGGTTCGCGCTGACGGCGATTTCTTTTTCAAGTAATCGCCGGAGTGTCATGCCCGGATCGCCCTCATATAAAACTTTGTCTGTGGCACAGTGTTTGATTACGGGCTTGACGGGTTTCAGTACATTTTGACTATTCATTTCTGTTTCCTTGGGTTGATTTTCGGTGCTTCACCGCGTAGCGGCTAGTAGTCTGTCCATTCAATTCCGCCCTGTAAACTGCTTTTTTGAATATTTACATCCTTCAGTGTGAGGTCGGCGAAACGGTCTTTACTCACACTGATCATCGCCCCATTCAACTCGGGCAAAGCTTTAATACAGCTGCCAGTGATAAACATTGGGACTATACAGTGTTTATCGAGCTTCAATTGTCGGGCAGACTGTGGACTGGCTCCTTAGGTGGGCCAGTCCACCGCAGTTTTAAGCGGCAGCGCTTTTACGGGCTGAAGCGGCAGCGCTTTTACGGGCTGAAGCGGCAGCGCGACGCTGTTCGCGCGCCGCTAGTATGTCTTCCGAGATTTTTAGTCCGTTGTCATCACGAACTCGGATCACGTCTTCGATAGTGATGGCGCTTGACTTGATGGCGGTTCTCACGCGGTTGCGCAGGTTCATCGACTGCTGCCCCATGTTCAGGTGGGCATAGGGGCTGCTGTCCAGCCCAAGAACCGTTTTGGCGATATAGACCACGCTGTCGGGTTCGACGGCGTCAAGCGCTTCTGCTAGCGGATCGGTGGAACGTAGACGGCCATTCGCAGCCCGCACGTACCGTTTTTTGGCTTCGCGCAACCCGAGCATAGGGCCGCTGTACTTGCCTCCTGCTTCGAGCGCGGCTTGACGGGCCGCCTCACGGGTCTGAGATTTAAGGGCAGAGGCTTCGGCGCGGGCAAGTTTTCGGGTGATTGTTTCAGCGTCACGAGCATCTTTTACGCGCTGGCGTTCTGCAATGCGTTCTGCCCTGGCGAGTTCAGCCGTTTCGCGGCGGGCAGCGGCTTGCGCTTTTACGGTTGCCATATCCCGCTTGGGGGTAGAGTCTTTTTCTGACATGAAGGAGTCCTTTATAGGTGACTGGTTGAATATAGAAAAGCCGCCATTGCCGCAGCTATTTTCTTGGGTGGTACTATCAGCGATTTCAGGATTAGGTACCGTAGGTCGGGTTTGTTTGGGGGGGCGTCCTACGCGCTTTTTGACTGCGGGGTTTTCAGGGTTCAATTTTGCCATTTCAATACTCCTAAAGCTTAAGTAAAAAGGCGCTGGCGGTGATTTTAGTATGCGAATTGCAGACGCCAGCAGTTCTGCAGCCCGCTGGGATCGGGCGGTCAAGGGGTCAGTATTTTGAGCACGGCTGCATGCATGCCCTTAAGCCTGTTGTGCTCGATGTAAACATCAGCGGCGAAGCGGGCAAGCGTTCGCTGGTTCCAGCACTCGAATCGGGCTGCGAGCTGGTCGCTTTCAGCTTGGGCATTGCAGCTCGGGCATTGCAGTTCGAGCTCAGGGGGGCTACTATCCATTTTGTTACTCCTATGTGGACTATTGAGGTTTTATTATAGTACGTGAGCGGGGCGCTGTCAACCCCTTTTCAGATCGGGTTGCGCCAGACCTTTGCTGGCTGTATTCAAAGCCGCTTTGATCTGCGCCATAGTGACGCGCCCGTCGGACAGAGCCGCGCGGGTTTTGTTTCGCAGGTTCATCGACTGTTGGCCCGGGTTGAGATGCGCATAAGGGTTAGCCTTTAGGCCCAGTGCATCAAGCAGGCCCGCGACCACGGTTTTACGCTCGAAATCGCCGCACACCGCCGCAAGGGGATCGCCGCAGCACGCGTTTCCGTTCGCAGGGGTTGCATATCCCTTGGCCGCAGCGCGAAGAGCCAGCATGGGACCGCTGTACTTGGGCCGGGCTTTGTCGGGTACGGCGATGGGGTAGCCATGGGCGTCAATGCCCATGGCTTCGAGCATTGCTTGGAGCGTGATCCCGGTTGCTTTGGCGTCTGCGGCGGCGGTTTTTAAAGCATTCGCCGCGTCTTCAGCACGGTGGTCGAAGCGGGCAGGAGGCTCAGCCAAGGTGGGCACGGTGGTCTTGTCGGGTTGCCTCGTTTTTGTGGCTTCGCGAAGCGCTTTTTTGCTTGCGGCTTTGCGAGCTTTTTCAGCAGCGGCCTGTGCTTTGATCACATCCGCGCTTTTGTTCAGGGCTTTTACAGGTTTACGGGCGGTTGCCATTTTGTTTCTCCTATGCGGGTTATTACGACGGCCCAAGCGGCGCAGCCGCTTGGTTTGACGGTCAAGATAGCCTAGACCTGGGCCGTGTTTTTGGGGTTTTGGGTCGCTTTTGTTTCACGTGAAACAGGCGTGCGTCGTTAAACGTTTCCTAGCGTGACGCGGCCATTCACGTCGATAAAGACTGCGGTGTACCTGCCGCTTTCGTTGACCACCGTTGCTTGGATACCGAATATGGTGTCGTTGTCAGGGTTTACAAGCACACATATATCATCGACTTCGTCGTCAGGCCGCACGACGCCCTGCCTGACCAGCACATCTTCGAAGTCGATGTCGGCTTCGTTATCGCATAGTCCGTTCACGTATGCGTTCACAGCCGCTGCTAGCGCTGCGCGCCGTTTTTCATCGTTTTTCATGTCGTTTCTCCTATGGTTTATGCTTTTCAGGCGAGCAGGGCACACAGCATGCTAGCATACTTTTCTCTTGCTACCGCGCCTTCTTTTGTCCAGCACGATGTTTCGGCGGCGCGCACTCGGGCTGATCCGGCAGCTCGGAACGTATCTATTGCGGCGTACACTGCATCGCTGCTGCACGCCCTCATCGCCGCTTCAGCCGCTCGGGTCGCAGCGATATCATCTCCAGCGTCTAGCGCGCTGATCCACACGGCCCACGCGGCTTGTTCTGCATCGCCCAGTTCTCTGTCTGTTTTTTCCCCCTTCGCATACAGGTCAGCTACATTTAGAGCGTTTATGCTTTGATCACTTGTCATCATGTGCTGCACGTCCCGGGCGCATGCCACGGGGAATTGTCTCAGTATTTTGTCGTACCCCTTCACAGCTTTCATGCACCGCAGCGCGTTTTCTACCCCGTGATTTTCCACGATCGTTACGATCGGCAGCGGCTCATCGCCGCTGCGGCCATTTTTTAGTTTACGCAGCATGCGCTTGTCCGCAGCGTCTGGGTATTTTAGACATTTGCGTATTTCGTTTAGCGTAGTTACCGCAGCCATTTCGTTTCTCCTATGCTCTATCACGAGACGGGCAGCCCATCCGCCCGTCTCACCATGTATTACACCATGCTGCCGCGCGCCTGTCAATATGTTCTTTTTAATGACGATCGTTTGGTCGATAGCCGGGGACTATCAGCACAGCGGGTGGTTGTCGCATGGGCGGGGGCGGGCGCTGAAGCTGGGCGTTGGGTGGAGGGGATAGGTAGAGCGCCGGGTGGAGTACCCCCTACCCCTCCAGGCGCTTTTAGGCCATATGCCTGGCACGAGTCTTGCTAGATTGCATACCCCTCCTTTCACCCGCTCCGATCCCCTCCGTGCGACCCCTCCACGCACCGCCCCCGTCGGGCGGGCCACCCCCTCCACCACCCCTCCACCTTTTTTTCTAGATGAGGTGGCGGTGGGTAGCGGGGGGCGGGGTGTGGACGGTGTGGACGGTGTGGACGGGGTGATGGGGTCGAGGGGGTGGAGGGGTGGTGGAGGGGGGCACGCACGTGGAGGGGCATCGCCGCACCGCAGGGCATCGCTGCATGGTGCGGGCGTCGGTTCTGGTCGGTCGGTACGGTTTGGGGGGGGGTGCCTGGGGGGTAGGTCAGGGGGGGTATGGGGGGCATGGGGGGCCCGGGGGGCAGCTACCCGGGGAGGGGGGGTATGGGGGGCGGGGCCGACGCGCGTCGCGAACCGGAACCGGAGGTGGTTGTTTCTTTCTTTTATATTTCGGAAAATTTGGGGTATCAATCATGATCCATGGTTTTCGCTACATTCTTTTCGGGCCGTGTTCGTGGTATAATCCGCGCATGTATGCGGGTACTCATTGTGATTCTCTTTCAGGGGCCACTGTTGAATTAGCGCGAACGCTTACCACGGATGAAGATAATTTTGCTTTAGCCGTTATCGAGTGGGGCGGGAATTTACGTCAAGCGTACGTTTCCGTGTTTGGGGAACACCCTCAAGCGACTGGAAAAGCAAAAGCTCTTCTTGCCCGTCCTGAGGTATCTGCCCGCGTTAAAGAGTTAAATGGAGTCATCCTTGATGCCCATTTAATCACAATGGAGTCTCATTTGATCGAGTTAGCGAATATTCGGGATATGGCTAAAATGGTCGGGTCTTTGAAAGTTGCTTTAAATGCAGAAGAGGCGCGGGGTAAGGTCGCCGGGTATTATGTCAATAAAATCGAAGTGGGCGGTACGGTATCTATCACTGAAGCGTTAGCGGCGGCTAATTCACGTTTAGTGGAGGCGGATGTGATCGACGTCACGCCACGGCAAAACTAATGCAAAAGCTCAAATATACGCCAGAAGAAGAGCAGCTGTTGATGACTCGGCTGTGGGCGCCCACGTTGGCGAACGACCCTGAAAAATTCGTACTATTTGTGTTCCCGTGGGGGCAAGCTAATACCCCACTCGCTAATTTCAAGGGGCCGCGTGAATGGCAGCGCAAAATTTTGCGTAAAATACGTGACCATGTGGCGAGTAATAAAGGCAAAACCGACATGGATGCTTTGCGTCAGGCGGTGGCTTCTGGACGCGGGATCGGTAAATCAGCACTAGTATCATGGTTGATCATATGGATGCTCACTACGCGCATCGGGTCAACAGCAATCATATCGGCGAACAGTGAAAATCAATTGCGTTCAGTTACTTGGGGTGAGTTAACCAAATGGGTAGCGATGGCAATTAACTCACATTGGTGGGAACCGTCGGCAACGAAATTGTTACCACAGCCCTGGCTTGCCGAGTTGGTTGAACGCGACTTGAAAAAAGGTACTCGTTATTGGGCCGCCGAAGGCAAGCTTTGGTCGGAAGAAAATCCAGACGCGTACGCGGGTGTTCACAATCATGATGGCATGATGGTGGTGTTCGATGAAGCATCCGGTATCCCTGACAGTATTTGGTCTGTGGCCGCTGGGTTTTTCACGGAAAATATCCCGGATCGGTATTGGTTTGCTTTCTCTAATCCTCGGCGTAATACTGGGTATTTTTTTGAAACTTTCCATGGGAAGCGGGATTTTTGGGACGGGTTGCAGATCGACGCTCGGACAGTTGAAGGCACAGACACGTCCATTTATGAACAAATCATCGCGGAATACGGTGAAGATTCAAGTCAAGCACGGGTCGAAGTCTACGGTGAATTCCCTGTGGCGGGAGAAGACCAATTCATCACTCCGATGCTAGTGGAGGATGCATTTAAACGTCCTCGGTACAAAGATGAAACAGCTCCTATCGTGATCGGGGTAGATCCTGCTCGCGGGGGTGCAGACAGCACTGTGATCGCAGTTCGGCAGGGGCGGGACCTCATTGCTTTGCATCGTTATCGGGGCGATGACACTATGGCTACTGTTGGGCACGTGATTGAGGCCATTGAAAAATACAGTCCCGCACTTACAGTAATAGATGAAGGCGGTTTAGGGTATGGCATATTGGACCGCCTAAATGAACAAAGGTATAAAGTGCGGGGTGTGAATTTTGGCTGGAAAGCTAAATCACCTGTCGTGTGGGGTAACAAACGCGCTGAAATGTGGGGGGCCATGCGTGAATGGCTCAAAACTGCATCTGTTCTTAATGATCGGCAGTTAAAAGTTGATTTGATCGGACCCACGAAAAAGCCGAACAGTGCTGGAACTATTTATCTAGAAGGTAAAAAAGAAATGAAAGCTCGTGGGTTAGCGTCTCCGGATGCTGCTGACGCCCTTTGTGTTACTTTTGCGTTTCCAGTGGCTCATCGGGAGTTTTCAGAAAAGCTTCGAAATATTCATTCATACGGGCCTAAAGTCATGACCACTTCTTGGATGGGGGCTTGATATGGCTAAACAGTCTCAGAAAACCCAAGAATTGCTAGCTACAGTCAGGTCCCGACTTCAGCAAGCCATTGCGGCGTATTCGGAATCTCGTGAAGATGAACTAGACGATTTGCGGTTTTTTGCTGGGTCTCCAGACAATCATTGGCAATGGCCTGCGGATGTTTTAGCGACTCGTGGGTCGGTCCAGGGACAGACGATCAACGCTCGGCCATGCCTGACGATCAACAAATTACCTCAGCACATTCGTTCTGTTACTAATGATCAGCGTCAGAATCGTCCGAGTGGCAAAGTGATCCCAGCGGATGACAATGCTGATATCGAGATGGCTGAGATATTTGATGGTATCGTACGCCATATCGAGTATATTTCTGATGCTGATGTAGCGTACGATACCGCATGTGAAAATCAAGTCACTTATGGTGAAGGGTACATCCGAATCCTTACCGAGTATTGTGATGCCAATACGTTTGAGCAAGACATTAAAATTGGGCGCGTCCGCAACAGTTTTTCAGTATATATGGACCCTACGATCCAAGATCCGTGCGGGGCAGACGCTAAGTGGTGTTTTATAACCGAAGATATCCTTAAAGAGGATTATGAACGGATATGGCCGAATGCTACTCCTTTATCTACTTTAATGTCACTGGGTGTCGGTGACCAGTCCATCTCTCAGTGGTTAAATGATGATACTGTTCGGATCGCCGAGTATTATTATATCGATCACGACACGGTTAACTTGAATATGTACCCGGGTAATGTGACTGCTTTTGAAGGCACGCCGCAAGACAAAATGTTGCGCGAAATGCACGGCAATCCTAAGAAAACCCGCCGCGCCGATCGGAAAATTGTGAAATGGTGCAAGACCAATGGTTACGATATCTTAGAAGAAACCGAATGGGCTGGGCGTTATATTCCGGTGGTTCGTGTAGTCGGCAATGAATTCGAAGTCGAAGGTAAGGTGTACGTTAGTGGTCTGGTGCGAAATTCAAAAGACGCCCAACGCATGTACAATTATTGGACCAGTCAAGAGGCAGAAATGTTGGCGTTGGCCCCGAAAGCTCCATTCATCGGGTATGGGGGTCAATTTGAAGGGTATGAAACTCAATGGAAAACGGCCAACACCCAGAATTGGCCTTATCTTGAAGTCAACCCGGATGTTACAGACGGTCAAGGCAGTGTGTTACCTCTCCCGCAACGCGCAATGCCTCCGATGGCGCAGCAGGGCCTCATCCAGGCTAAAATGGGTGCGTCAGAGGATATCAAAGCTACCACTGGTCAATTTGATGCCAGCCTCGGTATGGTATCGAATGAGCGTTCAGGTAAAGCGATTCTTGCTCGTCAAAAAGAAGCAGATGTAGGGACCTACCATTATGTGGATAATTTGGCTCGTGCTGTTCGCTATGTTACTCGTCAATTAGTGGATCTAATTCCAAAAATTTACGACACTGAGCGGATTGCTCGGATCATTGGTGAGGATGGTGAGCCAGACCATGTGAAAATCGATCCTGAACAAGACGCTCCAGTCAAAAAAATCACTGATCAGCAAGGTATCGTGATCGGTAAAATTTACAACCCGTCAGTCGGTAAATACGATGTTCGTGTTGTAACCGGTCCTGGATATGCCACCAAGCGGCAAGAAGCGTTGGAAGCTATGGCCCAACTGCTTCAAGGCAATAAAGAGCTATGGGCTGTGGCTGGTGACTTGTTTGTCAAGAACATGGATTGGCCGGGCGCCCAAGAATTAGCGAAACGTTTTGCCAAAACCATTGACCCGAAACTGCTTGGCGGGGAAGAAGACAACCCGGCGTTGCAAGCGGCCCAGCAGCAGATTGAGCAAATGGCACAAGAAATGGAAAACATGCACCAGATGCTTGTGAATGCCAGTAAATCAATCGAAGTACAAGAGCAAGTGCGTAAAGATTTCGAAGCTAGAATCAAAGCATTCGATGCTGAGACGAAGCGCATTTCGGCGTTGGCCGAGTCTATGACGCCTGAACAAATTCAAGACATAGTGCTTGGTACGCTTCACGCTGCCATGGACGTCGGGGACGTTGTGGCTGGAGGCATGCCTGACGTAAATGATCTGAAAGTCGGTGACCCTAACGAAACTGGAAACGCCCCAAACGCGCTCGAATATCCTGAATTGATGCAACAGGGGGCACAGGGATGAAACCGTGTGAATTTATAGGGTTGTTCTTTTTAGCGCGCGATATAACGCATTCGGTGCATCTGAATACTCGTAGTTATTCAAAGCACATGGCTTTGAATCAGTTTTATGAAGGTATCATGCCATTAACGGACAGTTTCGCAGAAGCGTATCAAGGTCGTCATGGTATGATCGGTCCCATTACGCTTCAAAGCGCGAAAAAAACTAGTAATGTGATCGAATTCCTACAAAGCCAACTTGACGAAATCGAATCGGTGCGGTATGATGTAGTAGATCGTAAAGACACTGCTCTCCATAATATGATCGACGAAATCGTTGCTTTATATCTATCAACTTTATACCGACTTAAATTTTTATCATGACGCTATCGATTACTCATACAACTCCTGCCGATGGTACATTTAGCGCGACTGGCGCTGCAGCTTGGAATGCCACACATAGTTTAGGTGGAGTCGTTGAGGTCGCTCAAGGTGGTACAGGCGCGACGAGCGCAAGTGGTGCTTTGACAAATTTGGGTGCATACCCTGCGTCAAACCCTGCTGGGTATGGGACCGGAACAGTCACATCAGTCACAGGTACAGCACCTGTCGTGTCATCCGGCGGTGCTACTCCCGCGATTTCAATGGCTGCAGCCACTGGCTCAGTGAGTGGGTACTTAACTAGCGCCGATTGGAACACTTTTAATGGTAAATATTCTGTTGGCGGTGCTTTGGGCACCCCATCAAGTGGAACAGTCACTAACTTAACTGGCACTGCTTCGATCGATATCAATGGTAGTGTAGGGGCCACCACACAATCCACGGGCGCATTCACAACGCTTAGAAGTACTGGGTCAACTCTTTTGGGCGGCGCGTCGGGTTTCGAACAGGTCAGAATCAATCCGGTAGCGAGTCGTCTCCAATATATATTATTTTCAGCAAACACAACTTCTAATATCCAAAAAATAGGTGTAGTGGGGTCGTCTAACTTAGGAATAAATTGTGAAACTGGAAGCATTCGATTCTGTACAGCTTCCAATGATACTCTCATGCAATTCGTAGTTAACTCCACAGCAAGCGCCGTTAACTACGTGGCCGTCACTGGCGCGGCCACCGGGGGATCACCAGTGGTTTCTGCGGAAGGCAGTGATACGAACATTAATCTCCGTCTCACTCCAAAAGGTACAGGAACGCTCCAGTTCGGTACGTACACATCTAGCGTTATCACTCAGACTGGTTATATCACGATCACGGATGCAGG
>Ga0114968_10000724_pt1 | contig 24768 bp, 18 predicted proteins | sample M_130807_EF_Meta_FD_87020 | JGI IMG/M metagenome (GOLD analysis project Ga0114968, IMG submission 87020) | Freshwater microbial communities from Lake Montjoie, Canada to study carbon cycling - M_130807_EF_MetaG | ecosystem: Environmental > Aquatic > Freshwater > Lake | place: Lake Montjoie... | reverse complement strand
GGCCTGTCAACTTGCAATTGCGACTCAGTCGCATCATTGTTCACATTTTGTCCATTCCCCTGCGCATATTGTTCATCAAGCTCCCGTCGAATGCCTCTCTCCTCAGACCCCAACGAAGAATCCCCTGACGAGCGCAACGCTGTCGCCAAAGTCTGGATGAAGCGCGGCATCGCCCTGCTCTCGGCCAATGACACCGCTGCGTTGCCGGCGGCATTGCACTGCTTTGAGCAGGCGCTGGCGATACGCAAGGAGTTGCCGTTTGAGGAAAGCGCGTGGTATCGCTGGCTGCTAACCGCATGTTGGATGAACCGCGGGGATGTGCTGACCCGGCTAGGGCAGCCGGCTGAGCTGATCGCGGCGGTGCATAGCTTCGACGAGGCAATTTTTCATCTGCAGAAGCTGCCGCTGGAGGAGGATTCGCAGTATCGTGGGCGGCTGGCACTGGCCTGGATGAACCGCTCTCTGGCCTTGTGTGCGCAGGCCACGCCTGAGAGCCTGCACGCAGCGCTGCTATCGCTGGATCAGGGCAAAACCGTGATCGAGGAAAGTGTGACGAAGGGACTCCCTGTGAATACGGCGCTTCTGCCAACATTGCTGATCAACCGCGCCGCGTTGCTGCTGGAGGTTTCCCCGCCCAGGATGCTGGAGGCCATGCAGGTGGCGGAGGAGACACTGGCCTTGTGCCAGACCACAGAGCACCTGACGCTGCAGGCCGCCGAGATAGGCCTGAAAGCACGCCATATCTTCTGCCATGCCGTGGCGCTGCTGCTGGAAGCCCCGCCCGTGGACACCAGCCGCGCGGATGACTGGATCATGCAGGCCACGGACAAGGTGGATGAGGCGATGCACCTCACTGCCCGGTGGGAGAAACAGGGCATGCCTGAGCACTTCCGCGCCCTGCGTCACGAATTGTTCCGCTATGGCTGCAATCTGCTGCTGGCCTACCAGCCCCATTTCATGGCAGAATTTCTGCTCGACGTGCTTGATCCCGAACAGGGCTCCCCGCTGCTGGCCAAGGCTGATGACCTCTACCAGGTGGGTCTTGAAGCCTTGGATCTGGCGGCTGCGGAAATGCGGCGGCGCGGACCGTTGGATCTGGGTTTGCAGAAAATGGATAGGCTGATCGAGGTGCTGGAGTCGCTCAGCCAGGCGGCGGAGCGGATCAAAAAGCGTTACTCTCAGGTTTAAGCAGGATGGTTTCGGTCCACGGCAAGGGTTCGCCCGCCGCAGTGATTGACGATTTTTTTTGGCATGGCCTTACTCGGCCTCCGCCGAAGAAAGAACCTGCAAATCAATACTTTAGCAGCCCATGCCAAAGCCATCCTCCCGTTCCATCCACCGTCGTGCCCGCCAATCTGGCACGGAGGCTCTTTCGGTCACCACGTTGCGGTGTGCCGCCGGCGGTCTGGCCGGAGGCACCCGTCCGGAGCCTGAAAAGAAAAAGAGCCCTGCAGACCTGAAGGAAGTTCTGATCGAGGGAAATTTGTTCAACCCCAAGCGCCTGCTGTCGCCCAAGTTCACTGAGCCGGTGCGTGACCTCCCCCAGACCGTCACCATCATTCCCAAGCAGTTGATCGAAGATCGTGGTGCCTTCAGCCTGCGTGACGTGCTTAAAAAACCCCGGGCATCTCCATGCAGGCGGCTGAAGGCGTCAGCAGCACCGATCATGTCATTCCTGGGCCTGGCCGCTCCGCAGCATTGACAGCCTCCGTTAAATTCTAAGCCAATAAGGTTGGGCTGAGATCAATGGGGCTTGGAGATGCTGAGAGGCGTTTTCAAGACCCATTTTTTTGTCGGAGAAAAGGCCAGAGAACAGTTTTTATCCCAAGCAAAAAATGTGCACTTTCCTTGGTTGACTCCAGTTGAAATTGAGACTTAATCGCAACTAGTTAATGAAAACGAATCTCATTAGCATTAGTTGACCGCTTTCTCTCTCTCACCTCACATGCAAAACCAACCTTCCTCCCGCAGCCACCGCAGTGCTCGCAAGACAGGCTCCAAAACCCTCTCGGTCACCTCATTGCTGTGTGCCGCAGGCGGTCTGAGCGCCCAAACCGCCGCCCCCAGCAAGCTCAAGCCCCAGATCGAAGAGATTCCCACCGACATGCCGGAAGTCATCATTGAAGCGACCGGATCGGTGTACAACCCCACTCGCCTGCAGTCGCCGAAGTACACGGAACCGCTGCGCGACATCCCGCAGACGATCACGGTCATTCCCAGAGCGGTGATCGAGGACCGCGGTGCTTTCAGCCTGCGCGATGTGCTGAAAAACACGCCGGGCATTTCTATGCAGGCAGGGGAAGGCGGCGCAGTGTCAGGAGACAATCTCTCCATCCGCGGCTTCAGCGCCCGCAGTGACATCTACCTCGACGGCGTGCGCGACTACGCCAACTACAACCGCGATCCGTTCAACACCGAACAGGTCGAGATCACCAAGGGCCCCTCTTCCTCCACCGTGGGTCGTGGCTCGACCGGTGGCTCCATCAACACCGTCAGCAAGATGGCCAATCTGACCAACTCCGTCCTCACCACGGTCAGCGGCGGCACCAGCAGCCTTTACCGGGGCACGGTGGACGTTAATCAGAAGCTCTCCGAGCTCTCGGCGTTCCGCCTTAACACCATGTACCACAATGCCGACACTCCCGGACGGGACAACGTTTCCACGGAGCGCTACGGCATCGCCGCATCGTTGGGTGTCGGTCTGGGCACCGACACACGGTTCATGCTGAATTATCAGCGGCTGGAGGAAAGCAACATCCCCGACTACGGCCTGCCTTGGATTCCCAACAACGGCACCTTCAGCGGTTCAGGAGCCGGACTTGCCAACTACCAGAACCAAGCACCGCCTGGAGTGAGCTTCAACACCTTCTACGGTCTCCCGGGCGTGGACTATGAAAAAATCCAGACCGACCACTTCACGGCGATCTTTGAGCATGACTTCACGCCGGACATCCGCCTGCGCAATGCGACACGCTACTCGCGCAGCCACCGCGACTCCGTCAGCACCGCGCCACGCTTGCGCGACGTCGGTGTTCCTGGTGGCAACCAGTACACCACGGTGCTGAACCGTCAGTTGCAGCGGCGGCAGCAGCTCACCGAGATGTTCGGCAACCAGACCAATCTCGTCGCCAATTTTGACACTGGTCCGATCAAACACGCGCTCGTCACCGGCATGGAGTTTTATCTGGAGCACCAGCAAAACGCCAACGTCGCCGGCATAGCATCCGTCACCGATTTGTACGATCCCAGCATCAATCTTCCACCCAGCTTCTACAGCCCCCCGTCCAACACCCAGGACATCACCAGCATGTACCCTGGACTCCCGGCTCCGACCGAGGCGTATCTCTACACCGTCTCAGCCTACGTGTTTGACACCATGAAGATTGGCAAGCACTGGGAGATCAGCGCCGGTCTGCGTTACGATCACATGTATGCAACTGTGAGCGGACCTGGCGGCACATCCGCTGGCGGGTTTTCCAACGCTGATGACCTCTTCAGCTACAAGGCCGCCCTGATCTACAAGCCCGTGAAGCAGGGCAGCATCTACTTCGGCTATGGGACCTCGTTCAATCCCACCATCGACGGCGTTTCTGGCGCGGGTCTGGGTCTGACCGCCCCCACGTCCTCGCTGGATCCTGAACACACTTCCACATTCGAGCTCGGCACCAAGTGGGACGTGCTCAAAGAGCGCCTCTCGCTGACGGCGGCACTGTTCCGCTCTCAGAAAACCAACGCCCGCACCACGGACCCATCCGGCATCACCACTCTGGGCGGAGATCAGCAGGTCCAGGGCATCGAATTCAGCATGACCGGCAACATCACCAAGAACTGGCAGGTATTTGCAGGTTACGCCATCATGGAGAGCGAGACGAAAGCCTCCACTGCGGCTGGCGCGATCGGTCAGTCTCTGTCGAATGCGCCACCCCAAACTTTCAACCTGTGGACGACCCACAACCTCCTGGAAAAAGCGCAGGTCGGTTTCGGCACCCAGTATATGGGTCCGCGCACGAGCAATGACTCATCTGCAACTTCCCGCACCGCTCCAGGCTACTGGACGCTGGATGCCATGCTCAGCTACAAGTTCTCCGAGAAGTTCAGCCTGCGCCTGAACATCTACAATCTTGCAGACGAGCGCTTCATCGGCAGCGTCGGCGGCGGTCAGTTCGTCCCCGGAGCGGGACGTTCCGCCGCACTCACCGCAAGCATCAAGTTCTGATCCGTTCACCCCTCCTCATCATGCTTATTGCAATTCCCGATGTTCTCACTGCTGAGCAGGTCGCTCATGCACGCCAGCTCCTTGATGCCGCCGAATGGGTGGATGGCAAAGGCACCGCAGGTTATCAATCGGCCAAGGCCAAGGACAACATGCAGCTCCCGGAGAGCAGCCCTGCGGCGCGCGAGCTCGGAGACATGATCCTTTCGGCACTGTCCCGAAATCCGCTCTTCAACGCGGCGGCACTGCCGCTACAGATTTTTTCGCCACTGTTCAACCGCTACTCCGGCGGCCAGTCCTTCGGCACCCATGTGGACAATGCCATCCGCATTCACCCGACGGCGCCCGTGCGCATCCGCACGGACATCAGCGCCACGTTGTTCTTCGCCGGTCCCGAGGAGTATGACGGCGGGGAGCTCTGCATCGAGGACACCTACGGTGTGCAGCGCGTGAAGCTGCCGCCGGGACACATGGTGCTGTATCCCTCCACCAGCCTGCACCACGTCACCCCGGTGACGCGTGGCGCCCGCATCTGCTCCTTCTTCTGGCTGCAAAGCATGATCCGAGATGACACCAAGCGATCGCTCCTGTTTGATCTCGATCTCTCCATTCAACGCCTGGGCCGTGATCTCAAAAACAACCCCGTGGCCGAACAAACCGCCGTGCAGCTTACCGGCGTCTATCACAACCTCCTCCGCCAGTGGGTGGAGATGTAAGCCCCTGCCTCCTCACTGTGAAGCCCACCTTTCATCGCCTCATTTTTTGGGGTCATCTCATCGCCGGACTTGCTGCCGGCGTGGTCATTCTCTCCATGTCCGTGACTGGCCTCATGATTTCCTACGAGGCCCAGCTCATGGAGTGGGCCAATCGGGATCTGCGCGTCTCCCCACCCGCCGCTGGCGCCACTCGTCTCGACATCGAAACACTCGTGGACAAGGTGCGCGAAACCAAGCCGGATTTGAATCCCAGCGGCATCACCTGGAAAGCGCACCCAGCCATGCCCGTCACACTTTCCGTCGGCAAAGAAGGTGTCTTCTTCGCCAATCCATACACCGGCGAATATCTGGGAGAGGGCCACCGCGCATGGCATGACTTCTTCCGCGCTGCCACGGACTGGCATCGCTTCCTCACCGGCACCGGCCTTCCTAAAGAAGTGGGCAAGGCCATCACCGGCGCTGGCTGTCTGATCTTCAGCCTGCTGCTACTTTCCGGCCTCTATCTCTGGTGGCCCCGCCACTGGCGCTGGGCCAACGTCCGCGCTGTCATCCTCTTCAATCCTCAGCTCAGGGGTCGCGCGCGCAACTGGAACTGGCACAACGTCTTCGGCTTCTGGAGCGCCCTCCCGCTGCTCTGTATCATCCTCACCGGCCTCATCATGTCCTACGGCTGGGCGAACAATCTGCTCTTCACCCTCACTGGCAGCGAGCCACCACCACCCCGCGAACGCCCCGCAGGCGGGCCTGGCGGCAAACGCGAAAGCAGCGGACCCGCAGCCCCGTCTCCTTCCCTCGACGGACTTGAACCTCTCCTCGCTCAGACACGCCAGCAGATCCCCGATTGGGCCAGTATGAGCCTGCGCATGCCGCTGAAACCCGGCGCTCCGTTCCCCCTCATGGTGGACCGTGGTGGTCGCGGCCAAGTGCATCTCCGCACCATGGTGAATCTCGATGTGGCCCAGGGCAAAGTACTGCCCAGCCCGGATGACCTGCAGCAGCAAAACCTCGGACGCCGCCTCCGCATGTACGCCCGTTTCCTGCACACAGGAGAGCTCTTCGGACTCATCGGCCAAACCTTGGCCGCCTTGTGCACCTTGGCAGCCCTCGTGCTCATCTGGACGGGCTTCGCCCTCGCCTTCAGGCGGTTTTTCCCCAAACGCGGCACTGCGGCTGCACCGCCCTTGGCCACTATCTCCTCATCGGAGCCACCTTCATCATTTGATCCTTGTTAGGTTGGATCAAGTCCGTGTGGGGCGCGGAAGTGGTGTTTCGCTCCCGCAGGGACATTCCCCCTTGCATGAAGCGCAAGAAATGGCTGTAAATCTGCAATTGCGACTCAGTCGCAGAAAATACTTGCGCGTTTATTCATCCGATTCAGTATCCGAATCGCTGCGACAGAATCTCAATATCAATCTTTCATGAAGCCAATTGCTCCCTCCACTTTCCCCCGCGCCGCTGGCACCGCGCTAGCTGCCGCTGCCCTCCTTTTCCTTGCCATAGCTTCCCATGCTCGATCCCAAAGCGTGCGCAATCCAGCAAGTAAGCCGAGTTCAGATATCGTCACCGAACTGCCAAACATCGTTATCAACGCAGACGCTCCAGCGGAACCTCAGGTCAAAATTCCCTACCTCCCGCCCGTCGAAGGCACCAAGATCTATGCGGGCAAGAAAGCGACCTCGCTGAACCTCCAAGCGCTGCCAGAAGTGCAGGCCAACAACTACAGCCAGGCCTTTGCGATGACGCCCGGCCTGCTGACCACCGAAGAGAGCACTCCGCTGGTGAGTTACGGCTACCGCGGCATCGGCTCCCCCGACCGCGCGCAGTTTATGATGGTGCTGCAGGACGGTATTCCCATCGCTGCCGACCCGCAGGGCTACCCCGAAGCCTATTGGATGCCGCCGCTGGAGTCCACACAACGCATCGACTTCGTGCGCGGTGGTGCCTCGCTCCTCTACGGACCGCAGCCTGCCGGTGCCATCAATTACGTCTCACTCATGCCGCGTACCGATCGGCTCTTCGGCATGCAGTCCAAGCACATCTTTGGTAGCAACAATTTATACTCTACCTTCAACTCTATCGAAGGAGCGGCTGGAAAATGGAGTTGGCTCGGCTGGTTCAATTATCGCTCGGGTGATGGCTTCCGCAGCGCGAACAATGACTTCGAGGTATTTGCCGGTCGTCTGAAGCTCATCTACCAGCAGGCCACCGACACGCGCTGGATCTTTTCCCTCGATGCTGGTTCGGATCGTCATGGCGAGCCCGGCGGACTGACGGCGGCAGCCTACAACGCGGATCGCAATCAAGCCATCCGCCTCAACGACCGCTTCAATCAAAGCCGTGTCGTCGCCAGCGCCGAGCTGCAGCACAAATTTTCCAGCCAGACAGAACTCAGTGTGAAGGCTTGGGCCGGTGCCTATGATCGCTGGAGCCGCAGGCAGACCGGCGGCTTCGGCACCGTCACGGCGCTGACCAATGCCATACAGCACCAGCAGTTTTATAACTGGGGCATCGAGCCGCGCATCCGCCACGATTATGAGCTTTGGGGCGGCAATCATTCGCTCGCCGCAGGCATGCAGTTCTACATGTGTCATTCACCTCGCAAAGACGCCACCGGCACCTCACCCACTGACGACATCGGTGTCGTGACCACCGATGCTCAGCGCGATGTCATCTACGGCTCCTTCTTCATGGAGAACAAATTCACCTTCGGACGCCTCACCATCACGCCCGGCTTCCGCATGGAGCTGATCAATCAGAACCTGACGGTGAGAAACATCGGTGTCGTCACAACGCAAAGAGACAACAGCAAGTTCGACAAGCAGCCGCTCTTCGGCCTCGGCCTCTCCTATGATCTCGGCAATGAGACAGCCGTCTATGCCAATGTCTCGCAAAGCTATCGTGCCACCACCTTCGGCCAGTCGCTCATTCCGGCTGTAGGCGGCACCGCCAGCGACGTCGCACCCTCGCAGGGCTGGAGCTACGAGATCGGCCTCCGCGGCAATCCCCGGCCTTGGTTCACCTATGACAGTTCGTTCTTCCTCATCGACCTCGACGACAAACTCGGCACCGCAGGCGTCAACATCCAGAGCGTTGGCCGCAGCATCAACTACGGTTGGGACGGTGCCGTGCAGTTTGATGTCATCGGTGGCCTCGACGCTCTCAATGGCACGCATCGTGGCGAGCGCCTCGGCGTTCTCAATCTCTACGTCAACATCTCCGTGCTCGAAGCCCGTCTCTCAGGCGGCGTCAACAACGGCGGAACCCCGCAGTACGCACCGCCGTACATGATCCGCACCGGTGCCATCTACAAACGTAAGAGCGGCCTGAAGATCGCCTTCCTCGGCACCCTGATGGCCCGCCACAATGGCACCGACAACGCCGACGACCGTTTCGATATCCCCGCCTACACCACCTGGGATCTCACCGGCGAGATCCCCATCACCAAGAATTTCTCGGTTCTTGGCGGCTTGAACAACGTCTTCGACAGGCGTTACTATTCACTCGTGACCACGAGCGGCATCATCCCGGCCATTGGTCGCAATTTCTATGTCGGCGGAAGCCTGAAATTTTGATCTGAATTAGGTTGGATCAAGTCCCTGCGGGGCGCGGAAGTGGTGTTCCGCTCCTGCAGGGACATTCAGCCTCGCCTCACTTCCGAAACGGCGAAGCCGGGATGCCCGCACCGTTGAAGAGGGTGGCGGCAGGGTTGTCCTTCCAGGCGTAACGCACCTGCTTGGGTTCGGCGATGGTCTTGCATGAGACGATGACCGTTTCGCCGTCGATCTTCGCGTCCGCAGGCTGCCACTGGCCATCCGCTCCAGCGATTTCAAACTCGGCGAGGTCGCCCTTCGCGGTCAGCCCCTTGGCATGCGTGAAGCTCAAAATGAAGGCACCGCCCTTCACCGTGGCTTTGTCAATCAGCGGCCCGGAAGTGTCAGCAACGTTCTTGTGATACACCTCACCCAGCGCCCACTGCGCAAGGCGGCGTCCTACTTCCTGTTTGTTCGCCGGATGAATGTTCTTCGCCTCGCCAATGTCGAGCGTGATGGCCATGCCGCTGTTCGGAATCGTATTCAGCGCATTGAGCATCTGCTCGCGAACCAGCGGCCAGCCTTCGCCGGCACGGGTGAAATTGGGCAGTTGCACCCAGGCAAAGGGAAACGCATCGCTCCAACGCGTGCGCCAGTCCTTGGCCAGCAGCGTGAGCTGAGCCAAGTAAAACGGCGGCTTGGGGCCATTCGTATTGGCTTCGCCCTGATACCAGATGGCTCCACGAATCGCATACGGAATGAGCGGCGAAATCTTGCCGTTGAACAGACCGCCCACATTGCCCTTGCGCTGGCGCGTTTCGATCGGGTCACGCGGCTTGCGCGGTGCGGGTTTCCCCTCAGCCTTGGCCTGCTTCACTTCTTCAGCCCATTTTTTCACCTGACGTTCGTAATTAGCTTTGACCTTGGCTTCATCAAATGCCGCCTTCTCCTGCTTCAGCGCTGCAAAGAAGGGTTTGAGTTCCGCGCTCGCCTGTTGCGCCTCGGGGCTGATCCAGGACTCGATCGGCGTGCCTCCCACAGAGGAGTTGATGAGCCCGACCGGCTGCTTGACCCCATCGTAAAGATTGCGGCCGAAAAAGTACAACGTGGCGGAAAAACGGCCCACCGTTTCGGGAGAGCACACGATCCAGGCGCCTTTGCCCACCGACTGCGCTGTGGTGGCCGATGGACTGCTTTCGACAAACATCCGGATCAGCGGCACGTTCGCCGCCGTCTGGCTGGCGGCATAGTCTTTGGCGCTCTGCACCATCATCGCCATGTTCGACTGGCCCGACCCCAGCCACACCTCCCCGACGAGAACGTCTTGGATCGTCTTGTCGCCAATCGTAAGCGTCTGAGGCTCAGTGCTGGCCGTTAGCGCATCGAGCTTGAGCGACCACTGACCGTTCGCATCTGCCTTGGCGGTTTTTTTCTGCCCTGCGATGGCAACCGCGACTTCCACATTCGCATCCGCCGTGCCCCAGACGGGCACCGGCTTGCCGCTTTGCAGCACCATGTGATCGGAAAAAACAGCAGGCAGCGTGATGGTGGCCCGGGCGGACAGGGAGAGGAGAAAAACAAAAACGAGCGGTTTCATGGTCGGTTGAACTTGAGATGCGGCTTGTCAACGTCACGACCCGCACGATTGCTTCACGAATGTCTGCCGCTCTTTTTGCCGCCGGTCTCGGCGATGTAATCCGCGTTTGTTATCAGAATGCCAGCTATCGCGTACTGAGTGAAACCATGCAGCCGGTTCCCGTGATCGTGGCTTCGCACAATCCGTTCTCGATCGAGATCTTCCGCCATCATCGCAATGCGAAGAATTTCGTCCTCTACGATCTTGGGCACAAGTATCAGGAGTTTCTGGATGCCGGGCTGCGCGGCCCGGACATCAGTCGCGCCTTGTGTGAGTTCGCAGGAGTGGACTACGCCAAGGTCATCCGTGGAAGCGCGGACGGGCACGTCCCTGTGTTTGATGCGCCCGACGACATCCCTTCAGATGGGCACATCGTGTTCCAGCCCTTCGCCGGCGTGCCGGAGCGCTCCCTGCCTCCTGGCTTGATCGAAATGGCGCTGCAAGTGCTCCGGAAACTGCCCTGCCGGGTGTTCATCGTGACGCGCAGCTATCCCCGCTCCGGCGGCGGCAGGCTGATCCACGACGCGGAAGACGGACGAGCTTTTGCAGGTGGCAACGTGACCGTTCTCGAAAACCTCTCCACACCTGCGGCGCTGAACCTCGTGAAAGGCTGCCGCGCCTATGTGGGCAGCTGGTCCAGCCTGCAGCAGGCCGCGTGGTTTGAGCACAAGCCGGTGGCGGTGTTCTACCCGGTGGACTATGTCGATGTGAGGAAGAAGACGGACTACGCCTTCGGCATGGATCGTGAAAACACGCTGGGCCGCGAATTCCCGCAGGCGGACGCAGCGGAGCTGGCGGCCTTTCTGCAGCGCTGGTAATCACCTCCCAATGAAACGCCGCAACACCTCAAAGTGACCGGCGGCGGATCCGACCGGCGCGGCATAATCCTCATGCCGCAGTTTGTAGGGCACTTCCGCAGGCGTGATGAATGGCACGCGGCTTGTTCTCGAGAAAATCATGCCGTGGTAACGTCCGGTGATCACCAATCGTGAAGAGGCGATGCACCGAAACGCTGCCGCGGGGTCAGCTTGATCGATGATCTCCGATTCGGGAAAACGCTGCGCCGCTTCCTCCAGCATCCAGCCATCATCCACCGGCGCACCCATGCGCAGCCATGACACCGGAGCACCACTGGCCGCAAACTGGCGCAGGTAGTGGTTGATGAGCGCATTGCGCGGATTGACCAGACCAGCGGGCACCAGCGTCACACCTTCTGCAAGTCGCTGCTGAGACAAAACTGCTGGATGGTAAAGGTAGGCGGCATCAGGAAAGAACAGCACATCCGTCCTGCCACTGATCTCGCTCGCGATGCGGACACATTCACGTGAACGCAGGGTGATGAAGGATGCCTGTCGCAAATACGGCACCCAGGGGCGGAGCGCCTGCGCATACGCTGCATCGCGCTGCACCTGAAACTGAAACCCGCAGGAGAGAAAGCCCCACGGAATGCCGCGCTCCATGGCGGCGTCCATGTAGAACTGCATGCAGCGAAAATGCGGCGAATCACCCTCCTCAGGCTCGGCTCCGACGTTGTGCAGCACACCACCACCGCCGATGACAACCATGCCAAGATTCTCTGGCAGGCCGCCTGGCAGATCCGAGTTGTAAGACAGCACCTCATGCTCCGGAAGCTGCTGCGCAAACACCAACGGATAGGTGTCATCCCCGACGTTGCCGTAACCCGATGCCCCGACGAAAGCTATTTTCATATCCTGCCACGGATTTCATGCCCTGCGGCTCAACAGCGCGCTCGGCTTCCCGAGCCGCCTCTGCACCGGGCGCGACGCGGCGGCCAGCAGCGTATGAAACTGCCCCACCACGTTTTCCCATCGGAATTCCTCGCTGCGTACATGCGCCAGCCCTTGCGCCGCCAGACGGCTGCGTGTCGCCTTGCTTTGATACAGCGACTGCAACGCAGCCACGAATGGTGCCTCATCGACCAGGGCACCGGTCGTGTTGATCTCGGGATGGATGAGCGTGCGCGAACACGGAATTTTCACCGCAGGCGCGGCCCACTCGCCCAACGCAGAAGCATCGGGGACGATCTGCGGAATGCCGCAGGCCATGCCCTCCATCGTGGTAAGCCCCCAGCCTTCACCCAGCGTGGTGGTCACCTGCACGTCGAGACAGTTATAGACAAGCCTCAGCCTGTGCACATCCTGCAAGTCGCGGATGTCTTCCGTACCTGTGAGGATCAGACGGTCGGCGACGCCATAATAGGCTGCCACTTTCCGCAGATTCCAGCCGGTGTCCTTTTCGGCACAGTGCAGCAGCAGACGGGCGTTGGTGACGCCATGCTGTTTGATCCACGCGGCGAAAATCTGGATCGTGAGATCGAGCCGTTTCCGCGGCTGGTTGCGGTTGACGTTGCCAACGATGAATGCCCCCGGCGGCACATCGAGCCGCAGCGCCCGCCTTGCCGCAACACGGTCCAAAGGCCGGAATATTTCCGTATCGATGCCGTGCGGAATGATCTGGCGCCGGCCGGTGAAACCTGCGGCACAGGCTTCACGATGGCCAAAGCCCGTGTACCAGACGGCCGCATGAAGTTTATTGAGTTCAGCCATCGCGGCGGGATCGAGATTGCCTCCATCGACGGGCATGTACCCAATGACCGGCACTCCGGCAGGCGCAATTTTGGCGAATTGCGCAACGTTCCACCAGTCGTTGTTGATGACCACGGCGGCTGGATCAAACTCAGTGCAAAGATCCTGGAAACGGTTCATCCCCCACATGTCACCCCCCTGCCGCGCAGGCATGACGCGATAAGGCAGATCATGGTCCCCTCCGTCATAATTCACACCGGAGACCACGATTTCCCAGTCATGCCGCAAGTGATTGAGAACCGCATGTGTCACGGTGGCAAAGCCGGTGGGCACCAACGCATCTCCGATCCAGAGCAGCCGCGGTTTGGTTCGCCGGGCGGTGAAAGAATGACGCGACACCCCGGCAACCTCCACTCGGCCACTGTCGGCGGAGTTGAAGGCGAGACCGCTGGCCATCACCGGCATCACAGCTCCTCCCATCTCGGCACCAACTGCTTGCCACTTCGTTTGTTGATGACTCGTGGCAGGCTTCTGCTTCAAGGACTTCGTACCGGCGGCCGGTAAAAGCTTGGAGTTCACCGTATTGCGCCTCCTATCTTTCGAGGTCGCGCTAGTCTTGGTTTTGGCGGCCAGTTTGGCCATCGGTTGTTTTTGCGTGATCATGATGAGAGTCTTGAAATGTCATTCCTGCCCTTGAGCGCCTGCATTTTCAGAAATCATGTCCTGCTTAGGAAGCGGACCGTGCCGTTTCGCCAGTGGCGGCTGCGCTTGATTGGGAAACGATGCATTCTCTGATATTTTTCGGCGCATAGTTTTCACGAAGACAATCAGGGTGTTTTTCCCGTTTTTGCAACATGTCAGAGCAAAATTCCGCAAAATATTGTCTATTTATCACCTGAAGCAGCCGCTACATGTCGTCATGAATCCCGCAGTCCGGCAGCAGGGCGCGGAGCTGTTCCATCACTGCACCCTCGGGCGCCGGCATCCCCCCGATGCGGAGCAGTCGCAGCTGCCTACAGGCACCGATGTAAGGTACGGCTGCAGCAGTCACCGCAGGACTGGACATCAAATCGAGACGCGTCAGCGTGGGCATGGACGCCAGGCTCTTGAGTGCATCCGTCGGCACTGCCAGCCCAGCGAGGTTGAGATTGGAGACCGTTCCGGCATCACGAATCCGGGCCACGAGTTCGTCATAAACGGCCACGTTTGTAATCGGCACATCCAGAAAAGAGACACGCCAGATAGTGAATCCGCCAGATGGCAGTTCTGCCAGCGCACGCAGATCGGCAAGGCCGCCCATCGCCTTTTCGGAACTGGTGGGGGTCAGCACATTCAACACGCCTCCATGCTCCATGACGAAACGCGCGAGCTCCAGTTGCTGGGGGACAACACCAGGAGACACGGGCAGCCCTGCCTCCGAGGCTCTCGGATTCACCTCTGGCGCCGCAGCGAGAAGACCAGCCTGCCATGCCGCCGCAAACCCGGCCCCTAGCAGCAGCGCCGCCGCCACCCACGGCAGCCAGCGCCTGCCAGACCCATTCTCCTGCCGGATTTTAAGCGTCACTGCGCCAGTGGGAACAGGCTCCTCCTTTTTTTCCGCCGATTCTGCGAGACTTGGAGACAGTCTGCGAAAATTTTTCCAGTTGTGGCTGTTTTTGAAAACCTTTTCCAGCACCTGCGTCATGTCACGGACATGCTGGTAGCGTTTCTCAGGGTTGTTCTGCATCGCCTTGCTGACCACCGCGTCGATGCCCTTGTCCGCCCCGGAACGAATCGAGGGTGGCTCCCAGATGCCCTTCGGAACATGCCCGGTGAAGAGTTCATAAATCATCACCCCGAGCGAATAGATGTCCGCACGATGGTCAATGGTCTTGCTCTGATCGAGCGCCTCGGGCGCAATATAGTCGGGCGTGCCGATCGTCATGCCAGTGGCGGTGTAATCGACCGCCTGCGGGCCCACGACCTTGGCTAGGCCAAAATCCGCGACCTTCACATTGCCGCGTTCATCGATGAGGATGTTCGCTGGCTTGATGTCCCGATGCACAATACCGTGCTCGTGGGCAAACTGCAGCGCCTCACAAACTTGGGTGATGATTTTGAGTATCTGACTGGGCTCGGGTGGATCACGCTTGAGCAGATGCTGCAAATCCTTGCCCGCGACGAACTCCATGGCGTAATACATCTGGCCGTCGGGCGTCTCCCCAAAGTCATGCACGCCAATGATGTGCGGATGATTCAACAGCGCCAGTGCATGAGCCTCGCGCTTGAAGCGCTCGGCAAAGCTTTCCTTGTTCCGATGCACCTGGGGCAGCAGTTTTACCGCTACCGTGCGGTTAAGGCTCTTCTGCACCGCCTTGTAAACCGCGCCCATGCCGCCCCGGTCAATAAACTCAAGAAACGTGTAGCCTGGAATCAGCGCATCCAGTTCCGCCGTTGTTGGCGGAATAAAGGATTCAAAATGGACGGCACCTCCCCCATTGTCATGCGCCTGCTGCATGCCGATGATTTAAGGACGTGACTGCGCTTTTAGCAAGACCCCAGGTGCAGCATGACAAAAAAGAGCACTAGAAATCTCCTCAGGCCGCCCGATACGCCGCCAGCAGTTGCTCCACGCTGCGCTCCCAGTTCAACTCCTGCGTCAGCCGCGCGTGACCTGCGGCACCCAGTGTTTGGCGGCGGGGCTCGTCGTCGAGGAGCGCGAGGATGGCATCGCCCAGCTTTTTAGCAGAGTTTTCCATCACGTAAACCGCACTCTCACCCGCCGAGAAGCGGCCTTCGACCGTGCCGAACATGACCATCGGCCTGGCGAAGGCCATGTATTCCAGCACCTTGTTCATGGTGCAGTGATCGTTGTAGGCGTTGATGGGGTCGCAAGCGACGCCGAGGTCAATGGTACGCAGGGCGCGGCACAAAAACTCATCGCTGACTCGTCCGGGCATGCTGAGGTGATCCTGCAGGCCAAGACGGTCACGCAAGGCAGTCAGATCGGCATGCTCCGGCCCGGAGCCCATGAGCAGAAACTGTACATCAGTACGCTGGCGGGTTTTGACGATGTATTCGGCGGCATGAACGAGGTAATCCACGCCATCCGCACTGCCCATGACGCCAATGTAACCCACCAGGTGCCGTTTCCCGGTGCGCAATGATTCGTCGGGAGTCGCAGTGGTGTTCATGCGGCTCGGTGCCGTGCGCACCACGAAGGCGCGTTCATCGCGCAGCCTGCCACGCTGTTTGACCGCGCTCAGCACGCTCTGATTGGTAGCGATCACGACATTCGCCAGTGCGAGCGTGCAGCGCTCGGCCATGCGCACCGCCCAGTACATCAGTCCGCGTTTGCCAAACTTGGCCTCAAACATTTCCGGCCAGAGATCATGCACATCGAAGATGACTTTCACGCCGCCGAACAGTTTGAACGGCAGTGCCACGAGGAACAGCAGATCCGGCGGATTGCAGAGGTGGATGATGTCGAAGCCGCCGCGCAGCCAGGCTTTGAGCGCACAGGTGAGCTCACCCCAGAGCGCGGAAGCGTATTCAGCAAGGAAGCCGCCCATGGAGCCGGCTTCGCCGCTGATCCAGTGGCGGTAGATTTGAATGCCTTCGAGCACCTCCTCCGCATGCGTGTAGCCCCGCATCTGCGGACAGATGACCGTGACCTGGTGCCCGGCATCACGCAGGGCGCAGGCCTCCTGCCATACGCGCCGGTCGAAGGGAACGGGAAGGTTCTCTACGAGGATGAGGACGCGCATAAGCGGCGGAAATTACGCGCCGGCGGCGGTGCGCTGCTCCTTGGAGAGCCACTCGATTTTCAAGACCTTGCCCTCCTTGCCACCGCCACCAAAAAAGTCCCCCGTGTCCTTGAGGGTGACAAAAATGATGAAGCCGAAGAGCATCAGCGCGCAGGCGGTTTGCACGTATTCGAGCAGCCTGCCCTGCGGGGGTTTGCGGCGGATGGCCTCGACCACGGCCATCGTGATGTGTCCACCATCCAGCACCGGGAAGGGCATCAGGTTCAGGATGGCCAGATTGATGTTAAAGACGACGCTGAACCAAAGCACCATGCGCCAGCCATCGGGATGCTGGAACAGCTTGTAATAGAGACGGCCAACTCCGACGGGGCCGCTCATGTGCGCCGGGCTGAGGTCGGACTTCGGTGAAACCAGTTTGGACACCAAGTTGCCCATGTGCCGCACGGCATCGCTGATCTGTTCCCACGGTGTGATGACGCTGGGAGTGCGCTTGCCGTCCACATCCCAGGCCACGCCAATCATGGGATACTCCTGGTGGTCATCCGTGACCTCCTTGAGATTGTTCTTGTCCGGGATGCGCGGCAGCACCGGAATCTGGATGACCTTGCCCGCACGTTCAAGGTCCAGCGTGATGGTCTTGCCGGGCGTGCCTTTAATGTAATCCCCCAGGTCCCCCAGACTGCGCAGGGGTTTGCCGTCAGCGCGCAGCACCAGATCATCTGCTTTGATGCCCGCTTCGTCCGCCGGACTGTTTTTCGCCACACCACCAACCATGGGCGTCATCTGGCCTTCCCAGCCCACGGTGCGCAGATCCGGGCGCTTGAAAATGGCGCTCCACCAGGAACCAGATTGCGTCTTTTTCTCGCTGTCTGCCCAGGCCTTGGGATCAACGGTCAAATTCACCACTCCCTGCCCCGGACGTTCCACCTCCACCACAATCGTGTCTCCTTCACTGGCCACCACGCCCCAGCGCACGCTGTCCACCAGCCCTTCGAAACGCTTCACCGGCTGACCGTCCACCTTGAGAATCTTGTCACCGGGCAGCACGCCTGCCTTCTGAGCCGGACTGTCTTTGGCGACATACCCTACGATGGAGGTGGTATGAGATTCGCTCTCCGGCTTGCCAACCAGCCAGACAGCTGTGGCAAACAGACAGGCAAGCATGAAACTGAACAATGGCCCGGCAAAAGCAACGATCGCTTTGTCCAGCGGCGTGATCGCCGGCAGCGCTTCCTGGCTCGCCTCGCCTTCGAGCCCACCCATCGGGGCCATTTGCGGCAGGGCCACAAAACCGCCCGCCGGTATGCTGCCGAGACCATATTCCACCCCATTGATGGTCTTCTTCCAGAGCGGCTTGCCAAACCAGATATAAAACTTTTCCACCTTCAGGCCACGCCAGCGTGCCGCCAGGAAATGGCCCCACTCATGCACCACAATCATGAGGTTGAAAACGAGAACCACCTCCAGGACGAGGATGATGAAACGGAGGATTTCACCGAAGGTGCCGAGAGAGGAAAGCCATGCCATAAAGGAGGAAGGAAAGAATCAGGCGGAGCGCGGCGGAATTGCCGGAGCACCGGGTGACTAGACTGGAAAGCTAACACCCCCCCATGGTTGGCGCAAATGTTGCGGGGAAGTTTGTGCTGGACCCGATATGTGAAATATTTGCCTTCAGTCTTTCTCACACGTATCTCGATCTTGTTTAATAATGCTGACTCGCGCCACTCTCCTGCTGCTCGTCCCCTGCTTGCTGCTGTCCTGCCGCACCGCCAAAAGCGTGGTGGCAGCCGTCGATGTCAAGCCCTCAGGCTTTCTGCCCCATGCCGCCGAACTCAAGGAGAACCGCAAACGGTCTCCCTTCATTGGCAACTGGTGGAACACCGACAAGAGAGTCGTGCAGGCGGCGGAGAAGGTGAAGTCCATCTATATCGCCCCGGTGGTTTCTGATCAACTGCGGCCCATGCGGCAGAAGTTCACCCAGATGGAGTTCAGCAACAAGCGGCGTGACGCCAAAATGAAGGATCTACTTGACTATGCCCGGGAAAAATTTGTACGCGCTTTCAAGTCGAACAAAAATTCACGCTTCACCGTCGTGAACGCCCCTTCCCAGGAGGCTATGACCTTGCAGTTGTCCATCATCGAATGGGAACCCAACACCTATTCAGGGCTGTTGATACGGGAAGCCGTGGATCTGGTGACGCTGCCCATGGTGGGCGGTAGCCTGCTCGGGAAACCTTCACGCGGCACGATCGCCATTGAAGGTGTCCTGACCGAACCCAGGACCCGCAAGTCTTACTTTGAATTTGCCGACAAGGAAGAGGCGAAAACCCTGCTTTTCTTCTTCCCCCAGGAACTCTTTCCCACCGGCCAGGCCAAATTTTCCATCCGTGAATGGGCGCGGCAATTTGAAAAGCTCATGAGCACGCCGCCCGATAAGCAGATCAAGGACAGTCTGCCTTTCCAGATCATTGGATTTTAAGATAACCAAAGATTTCTGGACAATTCGTCCATAAAATTCACAACCACTCTATTTGGGCGAAATTATACCCTCGTGGCAAGTCGGTTTAGTCGTTGGCAGTGGGGCGGATTTCGTGCGCTAATCCCGCTCGAACTCCCGCTCACCATGAAATTGCCCTCGCTTCACCCTCTCGTGGTTCTTCTCGTCGGTCTCTCGCTGACACTCACTGCCTGCCAGTATCCCGATCATGCCTATGCCTACGATGATTTGGGCAGACCCCTCGGTCATGGCATCTTCAGACATCAAAGTACGACAGGTGATATCCCTCTGGGCGCTATCTCCAGCAGCGTTCTTGGCTCCAACCGCGACCATTACTATTACGTGATCCGTGGCACGGACGCCGGGACCCGCTACTACTCCGCCAGTCCTTACTACTCCAGTGCCAGCCCCCGCTATACCAGCTCACCCAGGCGCCACCCCATCTACCCGATCTCGTACGAACGTCATCCGTACTACTCTAACGACATGTATAGCAGCCCGTACTACACCCGCAGCTCCTCGTCCATCTACAGCAAGACGAACCGTCCCTGGGGTGGCGGCTATGGTTTTGGCCAGCCGTTCAGTTGGAACAGCACCGGCCTGGGCCTCGGATCACGCTGGTTCTGAACCGCGTTTGAGACATTCAGCCAAAAACCTGCGCTGGCCACGGCGCAGGTTTTTTAATGCAGCTCAAAGATTCCCTCGATCTCGACGGCGATGTTTCCCGGCAGCGATCCCATGCCCACGGCACTGCGTGCGCCGATGCCGCAGTCCTCGCCCCAGATCTGGCCAAACAGCTCGCTGCACCCGTTGATGACCTTCGGATGCTCGCCAAAATCCGGCGTGCTGTTGACCATGCCGAGCAGTTTCACCACCCGTTTCACGCGGTCCAGAGTGCCCAGTTCGCTTTTCAGCGTCGCCAGAAGGGCGAGTGCAGTCTGCTTCGCGGCGGCCTTGCCCGCTTCGAGGTCAAGATCCGCACCAACCCGCCCGGTGAGGTAATTCCCCTCGCCAAGATATGGCCCGTGACCTGAGACATAGGCCATGCTGCCGACGATCACGACCGGTTTGTAAACACCTCCGCGCGGGGGCGCGGCAGGCAGGGTAAGCCCGAGGGCGGTGAGCTGTGCTTCTGCGTTCATGGAAAGTATGTGGGCGAAACTGCCCTCACGCATCGCCAAAGGTCTGCCGGTTCTTCCAAAAGTAAATGAACCCGGACACCAAGGTTAGCAGCGTGGTGAAATAGACGACGACTGAAGCCACGATGAGTTCCGCCGCCGGATTGGCCGTAAAAGCAGGCCGCATGAAGCCGAAGATGGGCTCGGTCGATGCCTGCCGCATCATGAAATAGATCACGGTCAGGATCTGCCACAGCATCTTGTGCTTCCCCAGTTTTTCCGCCGCCAGCACCACGCCCTGCCCCGCCGCCACCAGCCGGATGCCGGTCACAAAAAACTCCCGCGCTAAAATCACAATGGCGATCCATGCCGGCATCCGTGAAGCTTCGGGAATGCTTTTGTCCGCAGCCAGTAGAATAAAAGCCGCGGCGATGAGGATCTTGTCCGCCAGCGGATCAAACAGCTTGCCAAAGTTGGTCACAATGCCCCGTGCCCGCGCGATCTGCCCGTCAAAGTAGTCGGTGATCGAAGCGATGCCGAAAACGATCAGCGCGAGCGAAGCCGTATTTTCCCAGGGGACGTAGAAGCACACGACAAATACCCCCGTCAGGATCAGGCGTGAGAGAGTGAGTTTATTGGGCAGGTTCATGCGGGCTGAGGTGCTCTGTCTAGCGATGGAATCCCCCCGCTGTCAATGGCGGTCCTGCAACGAAAGAAGAATCACGGAAAGACCGGTAAGCAAAACATCTGGGATCCTGTGAACGACCGCCAGACAGTACTTCAGGCAGAAAAGCGGCGGTATGCCCTCGAAACCGCAGGCAGATAATTCTGGCAGCTTCCTCTGGAACCATGCTATTGCTTGGTTTGATGATGCATCTCTTCGGCTCTCAAAGCGACCCTGCGCTCCTTTACCTCCTGGGCGGCACACTGGGCCTGCTCATCTTCGCTTCGGTCATTGGCTGGGTGCTGGCTAAACGGGCTGCAACCGACGCAGCCAAAGTAACTATGGCAAATCTGAATGCGCGCACCAAGGCCTGGTGGGGCATGGTCGCCGTGTTTGCCGGAGCACTGGCCGTGGGTCCAATGGGTGCGACGATCATGTTTGGCCTGACCTCCTTCATGGCATTGCGGGAGTTCATCACTCTCACGCCCACCAAGCCGGGAGATCACCGCACGCTGTTCTGGGTGTTCTTCATCATCACGCCGCTGCACTACTACTTCCTCGCCACGCGGTGGTATGGCATGTTCGTCATTTTGATCCCGGTCTATGCCTTCCTGCTGGTACCGCTGCGCACGGCGATGGCCGGTGACTGCGAACGCTTCCTGGAGCGCACCGCGAAAATCCAGTGGGGCCTGATGGTGTGCGTCTATTGCATCAGCTATGCGCCCGCGATTCTGCTTCTGCTCAGAATCCCCGGCTTTGAGGGCCAGAATGCGAAGCTGCTGTTCTGGTTCGTCACCGTCGTGGAGATGAGTGATGTGATGCAGTACGTGTGGGGCAAAACCTGCGGCAAACACAAGATCGCGCCCGCCGTCAGCCCCGGTAAAACCTGGGAGGGGTTTCTGGGTGGCGGTGCGACGACCGTGGGTCTCGGCACCGCGCTGTGGTGGGCCACCCCCTTTTCACCCCTGCAGGCGGCAGGACTGGCGGCGATCATCGTGTTCATGGGCTTCGCCGGCGGACTGGTGATGTCGGCGATCAAACGCGACCGCGGCGTGAAGGACTGGGGCACTGCCATCGGCGGTCACGGTGGCGTCATGGACCGCATGGACTCGCTGTGCTTCGCCGCACCGGTGTTTTTCCATGTGGTGCGCTACACCTTTGATGCGTGATGCTTGGAAAGCACGGCGGTGGCCACGACGTACACCATCCCCATGCTTTTCCGTGCCTTCCTCGTTTCTGCTGCTCTGACCGCCACCGCATCTGCGGCGACGAAGCTCGACTTCAACCGCGACATCCGGCCCATTCTCAGTGACAACTGCTTCGCCTGCCACGGCTTGGACGCGAAAAAACGTAAGGCCGACCTGCGGCTCGATGTACCCGAAGTCGCTTACAAAGCCATCGAAGGCGTGTTTCCCGTCAAGCCCGGCAGCCCTGAGGCAAGCTCGATCATCCAGCGCATCCTCACCAAGGAAGAAGACGAGGTGATGCCCCCGCCCGACTCGAACAAACACATCACCCCTGCCCAGGTTGAGATCCTGCAGCGCTGGATCAAAGAAGGTGCCGAGTACAAGAAGCACTGGGCCTTCGAGCCCCCCGTCAAAACGACTCCTCCCGCTGTGAAAGGACCGGTTCAGAACGGCATCGATGCGTTTATCCAGGACCGCTTGGCCAGAGAAGGCCTGTCCCCATCGCCAACAGCTTCGAAGGAAACCCTCATGCGCCGCGTCACGCTCGATCTGACCGGCCTGCCGCCAACGCTGGCTGAAGTCGATGCCTTCATCGCTGACACATCGCCCGATGCGTATGAAAAAGTCGTCGCCCGCCTGCTGAAATCAGAACGCTACGGCGAGCACATGGGCCGCTTCTGGCTGGATGCGGCGCGCTATGCTGACACCCACGGCCTTCACCTCGACAACGAGCGCAGCATGTGGCCCTATCGCGACTGGGTGGTGCGTGCCTTCAATGCCAACCTGCCCTACGATCAGTTCACCATCTGGCAGCTTGCGGGGGATCTTCTTCCGAATGCCACGGTCGAACAGCAAATCGCGTCCGGCTTCAATCGCTGCAATGTCACCACCAGTGAAGGCGGCAGCATCAATGAGGAGTTCATCTTCCGCTACGCCGTGGATCGTGCGGACTCCACGGTGGCAGTGTGGATGGGCCTCACCGCTGGCTGCGCGGTGTGCCATGATCACAAGTTCGACCCGATCTCGCAGAAGGAGTTTTATTCTCTCTACGCCTTCTTCAACAGCACCGCCGATCCCGCGATGGACGGCAACATTCTGCTCACCCCGCCGATCCTTCGGCTGAGCACCGCCGAGCAGAAAAAGCAGCTCACCGAGCTGGAGCAAAACATCGCCGCCGCACAGACGAAGATTCGCGCAGCCATCCAGACCCTGAACTACAGCGACCCCGCCACGCAAACCCCGCCACCGCCGGTGCAGAGCAGCGAGCTGGTATGGTTTGAAGATGCGTTTCCCGCCGGAGCGAAAGTGGGGGCCGCCGGCGAGCCGACCCAGTTCGTCACCAAGGACAAGGGACCGGTTTTCAGCGGCACCACGGCTCTTAAGCGCACCGCCACGGGTGTGGCGCAGGACTTCTTTACGAGCGGCGCAAAATTTGACATCCCGCCGAACGGCAAGCTCAGCGTGCAGTGCTACATCGACCCCGCAAATCCACCCAAGGCGATCATGTTGCAGTTCCACACCGCTGGGTGGAACCACCGCGCAGTCTGGGGTCAGGAGGGGGCGATTCCCTTTGGCCAGGTCCGCACACCTGAAAAAGTACAAATGGGTGAGCTGCCCAAAGCAGGCGAATGGGTAAAGCTCGAGGTGTCCGCAGAGAAACTGGGACTGAAGCCAGGCATCAAGGTCAGTGGTTATGCCTTCACGCAGTTCGGCGGAACGGTTTACTGGGATAGGCTGGCCATGACTTCACGCGTCGATCCGGCAAAAGATCCACAATGGTCGTGGAGCCAATGGATCGAAAAAAACCAGGGCAAGCGCGTCGCCGAACTGCCCAACGATCTGCAGACACTCGTGCGTGGCAAAAAGCCCACCGAATGGCCCGAGAAAGAAGCCACCCGGCTCAAGGAGTGGTGGTTTGAAAACGAATATCAGGGAGCGCGCAGCCTGGTGGAAGGTGCCCGTGGCGAGAAGCTCGCGCTGGAGGCCAAAAAGAAGACGCTGGATGACGTCATTCCCGCCACCTTCATCATGGCCGACCTGCCGGAAAAACGTGACAGCTTTGTGATGGAACGCGGGCAGTATGACAAGCCCAAGGACAAGGTCACGCGTGGCACCCCGGCCATTTTCCCGCCGCTGCCAGCACAGCCCGACTATACGCGCCTCGATCTCGCCCAATGGCTCGTCAGCCCGCAGCACCCGCTCACCGCCCGCGTGCAGGTGAACCGCCTGTGGCAGCAGTTTTTCGGCATCGGCCTGGTGAAGACCAGCAACGATTTCGGCTCGCAGGGCGAGCCACCAAGCCACCCCGAACTCCTCGACTGGCTGGCCGTGACCTTCCGCGATAGCGGCTGGGACATGAAGGCCTTCGTGCGGATGATCGTCACCTCCCACACCTACCGGCAAAGCGCGCAATGCTCCGACGTCGTGCTGCAAAAAGACCCGGAGAATCGCCTGCTGGCGCGTGGACCGCGCTTCCGCCTCGATGCCGAAGCTGTGCGTGACCAGGCCCTGTTCGTCTCCGGTTTGCTCAGCCCCAAGATCGGCGGCAAAGGCGTGAAGCCCTACCAGCCCGAGAACATCTGGGAGCCCGTCGGCTTCGGCGGCAGCAACACCCGCAACTACATTCAGGACCATGGCGAATCGCTCTACCGCCGCAGCCTGTATACCTTCTGGAAACGCACCGCACCGCCGCCAAACATGACCTCGTTCGATGCGCCCAATCGCGAGAGCTACTGCCTCCGCCGCGAACGCAGCAACACCCCGCTGCAGGCGCTCACGCTCATGAACGACATCCAGTTCTTCGAAGCCTCACGCCAGTTCGCCCAGCACGTCATGCAAACCAACGCCAGCACCGACGCGCGCATCACCGCCCTCTTCCGCAGCGCCACCGGCCGCTACCCCAGCGCCCAGGAAGC
>Ga0114968_10000723_pt1 | contig 24779 bp, 24 predicted proteins | sample M_130807_EF_Meta_FD_87020 | JGI IMG/M metagenome (GOLD analysis project Ga0114968, IMG submission 87020) | Freshwater microbial communities from Lake Montjoie, Canada to study carbon cycling - M_130807_EF_MetaG | ecosystem: Environmental > Aquatic > Freshwater > Lake | place: Lake Montjoie... | reverse complement strand
TTTATTTAAGGCATCAATTCTATCAAAGTTATTATAAAAGAAATTTAATGGGTGCCCTGTCTTATTAGTAGAGAAATAGTATATTAATAGTTCCTGAGCACGTTGAAAGCCAACGCTCTCTATAACATCATTCATGGCCCACTTCTCTCTAAATTTGTTTACAGTAAGTGACTTGTTATATTTTTCCTTATACAAGGACAGGTACAATCCAATTAGGACGTAGGGCTCTTTCTCATTTGCCACGTTTTAATTCTTCTTCCACCTCACGAGTCTTTTCAATAAGCTTGTCTTCAACAAACTTATAGACTCTCTCAGTAGCAGCATCTACATTTTCTCCGTCTCGAAGATCATCTTCAATGCCTACACCAATTTTAATGCTCTCGTAGTTACCTAGATTGCGTGTGAACGATAAGTCCACCTTAACTCTCGTTGTCACTTATGCTCCTTATTTGTATGGTTAGATAATGTCATATGGGCAAAATCTGATCTAACTTCTAATTCCTTTTTACAAATTGGGCAAATCACAATACGACTACTCGCCATCGTCATCACCTTTAACGCTTTTAATTACTACTGGACCGTTTAACGAGTTCCAGTAAGCAACTTCCTCTTCTCTCTTGCGCTTCTTTGCTGCTCCCGTTTCAAGGGTGTACTGTGCATTGAATGTCATTACTCCGCCTTCCAGACTGGGATGAAGCCGCTGTCTGTCTTAGTATACAATATAATGTTGTGTTTGAGAAGCCCTAAGAGCTCTGTTCTTGAAGGAACATTTCCAGAATGACCTGAATCTAATATAAACTCATGCAGTTCTAATATATCTTTCTCGCAAAACATATACTTAGACCAGTTCTTATTGTCTGGATCTCCTATGGGATATATCTTTTGAGGAGCTTTAATCTTTCCCTCTAAAATATAATCATGTAGAGTAACAGTATGCTTATTTAATAATGCTGAAACATCTTTCATTGCATAAGCTTTACCCATATATTTTTCAACTTGAGAGTAAGAATACATCACTCTCTTTTTATCTGGGTAGCACCAAGCGACTAATTCATCCTTAGATCTGGACGCCTTAATAACTTTATGTATCTTATCGTTTAAGAAGAAATACCGTAGTTTTTTAAGGTTGCTGTTTCTTTTTTTTCTAGCCATCTTCCGAAAGCACTCGTTTCTTTATTACACATCCAGCGTTTGCCGCACATTATACAAAACAACTCTACATGTAGTTTTTGAGAAAATACCCTATCTACAAAAACCCTGCCTCCACATTTTCCGCACCACATTATAAAGTAAATACCTTACCGTCAACAACACACGAATAGTCTGGTGCAATATGAATCATTTGAATATGTGGATAATCATTTACAATGTGAGCCACGGCAAATCCTTTTTGCCAGTCGTGGTGCTGTGTGTATTTCATCCCTGGACCCTTTTCATCACACATGTGACCAATTTCATATCCACGGATTGTTTCGCCTTCACCATCATTTCTTAATTCATATGTTTGAAGATGTGAAGCAATTCTATGTGAATGACCACGGATTAAAGAGATCTGAAGATCTTCCATGTCTTTTCTAACTGCACCACTTGCTGCAACCGATAGGCCATGGTGAACATGTATATCTCCAAAACGGCGCTTAGGAAGTTCATTGTAATAAATATATTCATACCCTAATGAGTCAAGGCTCCACAAAGCTTCTGGGGTAATGTCATTTAAATGTTCGGGAAATTTAGAATCAGCATAATTAAATACTCTAATATCGTGATTACCTAGAGCGGAAAACAATTGTGCTTTTGGTAAAACATCACGAGTCTTCTTGTAAAATTCTCTTGCTCCTTCGGATTCCTGCCTCATCATAGGAATAACAAAATCTGGATTTGTAGCATTGGGCAGGTTTATAAATTCAGCAGAGGTTCCTTTGGTAAATCGACTATAACATGCCTGATCATCCGTATCTCCCAAATAATCAACTACGTCTGGCTTAAACCATTTCATTACCTTAAACCAAAGATCAATTGCTTTATTGTCTTGATATGGGAACTGCTGATCGGATGAAAGCATCCATTTTAAATCGTTGCTCATTTTCTACCTTAATATGTAAAAAAGTCACGGGTACGTGACTTTAATGTTACATTAATTGTAACATATTGATTCAGATTGTCAATGCCTAGGAGTGCTGTATTGCTAGGAAATAAAAAGATGTACTGCCTGCAGTTTTACCTGCAAGCAGTTTTACAGTAATTAATGCATTTGCTGATGTTACATTACTCACAGAGGCTTGATACACGTCAGGCATTCCGTCGCCCTGGGTTGCGGTTACTGTAATAGATGTTGGCTCAGCAGTAAAACCAGCTTTTGAATAATCAATTTGAAAAGTTTGAGTTGCTCCAGGGATTAATTTTTTTACTGCTGTTTTCCCACCGTAAATTTTTGGAACAACAACTGCCTGAATTGTACTATTATCAACCTTGATATTTGTTACAGAAGACCCAAGCTGGGGCATCCTAGATTTAATTTCAGCTATAGAGGTTTCTAACGCTCCTAATTTAGCAGCGTCAATTGGATCACCATCATTAAATGCCATTATTTATCTCCCTTAGATTGGTAAAGACTCTTGAAATTCTTTTACCGCTTCTTCTTTTTCTTGTGCTGCCTGCATTTGCTGAGTAAGCTCTGCACGTAATATGGCAATTTGTGTCTCATAGTTTGAGACAATTTCGCCAATACGTTGCTGTAATGCAGTTATAACTAATTCGGCTTTATCTGCCATTTTTATATCCTATTCTGATAATTTGCCAAGCTCTAGATCTAGAGCAGCTTTTTGCGCTTTTGTATCGTTTAGCTGTGCAGTAAGAGAAGTAATTTTTGCAGCATCTGTTGATGCTACTGAATTTTCTTCAATTATTGAAAGCTCAAGATTGTATATAGCATAATTTACATTCTTGATATGCTGAGATACAATTGCAGACTTTTCTTCATTTGTTAAAATTGTTGTCATTTTGTTCCTCCTTTCATATTATAGCATTTCAAGCATATTAGTCAAGGCTTGAATTTGATTATCTATATCTTCTTGTGTATGAGAATCCATTGGTGTGCCGTCTAGAATTAATTGCTTTTTCCCGCCTAAAGATTTAATTCTTTGTTGTATTGCGTATTCTTTATCTTTATTCTCCACATTCATACTATATCCACCCTGACCAAGTTCCATAATATGTTGAGCCATTTGAGCCCAGCATTATAACTCTAGCTCGTCCATATCTTGCAGATGAGCTGTACGATATATCTCCATTTGCTGTACCCATTCTAAACGCCCATATGGTTCCAGCCGCAGAATAAGGATAGGTTCCAGACCCTGGATATGCTCTTGTTCCACTTGCTAGCAAAGTTCCACCGCCAGCTGTTGTTCTAATTTCAAAATCCATTCCCGTGATAGATGAATAGTTGCCAGAAGGTGTTGGGTAATCACAATACCAATCTAGTCTTGATGAACCAGAAGTTCTTAAAAATTGTAATGAAGGTGCTACGCAAGTTGGTGCTACAAATGTGGCGACAGCGGGACCAACCTGCGTAGAGCTTGCCTCGGTAGAAGTTCCTGCAGAGTTGCTTGCGGTAGCAAATGCCTTAAAGTAATTTGGAACGTCGCCCGATACAATAGTGTATGTGCCAGAGGCGCTAGACGTTGAAGCCCTAAGAGGATCACTAGTTAACACAGGGTTAGTTCCATTGTAGAGTCTTAAACTGTAGCTTGTCGGGGTATCGGCCCAACCTGACGTTGAGTAAGTTATGACGCTTCCAACGTTGTAGTTTCCAGTGTTTGTAGATATTGAAACTGTTCCGCCTGAAGGTATTACTGGATTAAGGGACCACCATGCATAAAAAGTTGTAGTGTAAGTAACCGTCCACGAACCACCTGGATTTATTTGATTTGCGTAATTAAATACAGTTGTTCCATCTCTCCAGTATAAAAAAGTATATCCGCTTCTAGTTGGTGTTGGGGACGTCACCGTAGTTCCACTATCTACTGTGTTTGAAGCTGGTGATACTGTTGCTCCACTTAAATTTGCGCTCCATGTTACAGTATATTGCGGTAACGACGTTGTAAGGCTATAGTTTGCCGATGCGGTATTTCCAGTAGAGGAAGTTACGGTGACCGTGCCAGTGTAGGTAGTTCCTGCGCTAAGACTATTATTAGTTACAGATGTTGCAGTAGTTCCCGAACCACTAATTGTTCCGCTTGAACTAAAGCTTGCTTGATTGGTTGAAGTCCAGTTAATTGTTCCAGATGTTTGAGTTATGCCGCTATTTGCACCCATTGTTATTGTTGGGATTACTGGAGTAAGAGTCCATCTTGCATACATATTCCTGTTCCCGTCTGGTGGAAACCACGATGTACTTGCCTGAACCAAATACGTATAATCAAGACTTCCTGTATCATACCAACCATTGAATGTATATCCTACTCTTGTTGGAGTAGATGCTGAAACCGTGCTTCCGCCTGATGTAAATGTGCTGGTACCCTGAGCGGTTCCACTTCCATCATTTTTAAGATAAGTTATTGTATAAGTAATAGTTAAAGTAGACTGACTTACTGTATTAGAATAACTTCCATAGTATCCAGTATCATTTGTAGATCCAGTAATTGGAATAACTTTAAAATAATAAAGGGTGCCAGATGCTAGCCCTGTTACTGTAGTTGATGTTAATGAGGTTCCTGCAAATAAAGTAAATACAGAGTTATTTGTACTATAGTAAACCATATATCTATTAGCACCTGTTGATGCCGTCCATGATAAATCAATTGATGTTGTTGCTGCAGTTCCTGCAGTTAATGTAACACTTGTAGGGCCCTGTATTGTAGTTTCTGAAGAAACTGAGTTTGTTGACTGTATTCCATATGTAGCATCTACTTTAAATCTAAATCTATTAACTTGATTCGGTTGTACATAAACGGATGGGCCTGTTGATTGTAATAACTGAGTATAGCTTGTTGAGCTGCCATATGCTGGATTAATTGCATTGCCTGTAGAAATATCAGACCAAGATACTCCGTTCCACCATTGAAATCTATATGTTAAAACTGGTGGTCCTGGAGACCAATAATAATTTGTTCCAGTTAAAGTAGTTAAATACGTTGTGCCATTTGTAGATTGAGATATAGTAACTTGATATTGAGGCTTCAGAGGGGATGAAAAAAAAATTTTCCATACCCCTGAAACATTAATAAATCCTTGTGTTATTTCTTTCCAGACCCCTGATACATTAATTAGCATGTCTGTTATAGATTTCCATATTCCACCATTATTTATAAACATTATGCCGACCTTACTAAATAAATATCTCCACTAAGATAACCTGTTGCAAGATCATTATTTGAAATTGATGTTGTGCTTGAAATTATATTTCTGTATGATAGTGCACTGGGTGATGCTGCAACCGAGTTTGCTACTACTCCTGATGTGCTAAATAATACAGTTGCCCCAGGTGTGTTAATTTGAAAAGCGCCTGAATTTGGCATGGATATATACGATGCCAAAGATGGGCCCCATATTACAGCCCCACTAGCATTTGCAGATAATCTTAATTTTTGTGCAGAACTAGCATCAAACTCTATCTGATCATATCCGCCACTTGCAGATATTTGAATTCCGTTTCCAGAATTATAATTAGTTGATGTAAATGATGAACCCGTAATTGTTGTACCAGTAATTGTTCCACCTGATATTGTTCCAGTTGAATTAAGTGTTAGGCCACCAGATGCCGAAGTAATTGAGGTTGATCCTATATTCCATGCACCAATACTGCCGCTTGTTGCTGTAAGTATTCCGCTTGGTGTAACAGAAAATGTTGACCCCGCCGTTATTCCAGTGGGTGCTGCAAGCGTTATATTGTATCCTACATACGATCCGCTTCCACGTATAACAATTTGTGGCGTTAGCGGATCTAATTCAATTGAAGGAGATGCTCCAGCAGCGCTGGCAAGTTTTCCAGAGTTAATTACCCAGTTTCCAATACTTCCAGCATTTGCTGTCAATATTCCAGTATTACTTACAGAAAAATTAGGTGTAGCTGATGATGCCGTATATCCGTATATACCGCTAGTATCTATTTTAATTCCTGCAGTACTACCATTTCCAACCGTTGCCGATGTTCTATATGTTCCACCAGTAATAAGTGGAGAATCTATAGCGGCACTTGCAGAAAGAGATGTTGCAGAAATTGTTCCAGTTGCAGTTAATACTCCGCCACTAAATGTGAGTGCACCATTTGCAAGTCTAAATGTTCCATCTGACTTTATCCAATCGCTATTTGCAATAGATCCGCTACTATTTAAAACAATACCAGTTAAACCATTTGGATCAGTCTGCAAAACACTTGCAACTCTGTATGGCACCTGATATCCCATACCAATAAATGTAGAGTTAGTTGCTCCCGTCAAAACATAACTTGAAAACGTACTTGGGCCAGTTACATCTACAGTTCCTTTTACATTTAATGCGCTTCCACTCCAAGTTAGTTTATCTCCAAGGGAGAATCTGCCTATGTTATCTACATAAAATGGTGTGCCAGAGGAATTATAAAGACCTACCGCAGCACTACCGCTTGTTTCTGGACCGCCAATATATATTCTTCCTTTTGTAGATTGGCCATCTACTGTTTTAGTATAAGCGCTTAAATGAACATCATTAGCACCACTAGTTCCTCCAACTTGCAATTGATTATTTGCCAATATAAAATCTGCAGAAATATCTGGAGGCTCAATTGCTGTTGGTATAAATGGACCGTAAATATCAGATAACGTTCCAGCTACTGCAGAAGCTCCTGCTGTATAAGCTTGAACCGTTATATAATATGATGAGCCTGTAGTAAGTCCTGCAAAAGTAGTTGTATTTGAATAACAAGTTTTTGTTTCAATTGGTGATCCAGTAGCTCCAGAATTTGAATAAAGTTTTGCAATATAATATCCACCAGCAGTTACTAGATCTGCATTAGAAGCAGGAATAGTCCATGTAGCAACTATGCTTTTAGGTGTTCCCGTCCCAGTAACTGTTACCTTTCCAGGAACTGAGGCATTCCCAGGAATTGTAACTGGGTAATTTGATAAGGGCGCAACCCATGCAGATGGATTATTAAATTCATTATATGCTTTTACTTTAAAATAATAAGATGAGCCTACAAATAGTCCGTCAACCTTTATGGATGTTCCGTTTGTTTCTATCTGCCTTACTGGATCTGTAGAGCCAGGTGTGCTCGTCCATAGACCCACCCAGTAGCCCTTTGCGCCACTTCCAGCACTCCAACTTACATTTGCATACCCTGTTCTATTTAAAGGGTCTGAAGTCTCATTAAATCCCGATACGGTTACTGCAGATGGAACTCCTGGAATAACTGTAGTATCTACTGTATTGGCAGAAACTGTAATTGTAAATGTAGAACTAGGCGTTCCATTAATTCCACTTGGAGTAACTGTAATAAGTTGAACTTGATAAACACCTGGGTCTGCAATTGAAATTGTTTTTGTTCCCGCCGCCAGAAATGAATCTACAACTTTGCCAGCTCCGTATGCTCCACCACCTATTACATATATATCAACACGCTTGGCATTAGCTGGAAAAGTAGCAAGGGTTACAGGAATATTTCCTGTAGAGGTTGCTGGCACTGTAACAGAAGGAGCCGTGGGAACCACTTCCGTAGGGGTTGCTATTTGATAACCTGGAGACCAATCACTTAATGTTCCATCGTCAAGTATCCATTGAAATTGAAATGAGTATGATTGATCAATTTTTAATCCAACCACTTTAACATTAAAATAGTTTTTGTCGGTACTTGTTTGTGGGACTATGGCTAAGTCGTTTGGTGTATCTGCCATTTAAAACTCCAGCGCTAGCTTATATTCTATATCTACTTGTCTTCCTGAAGGCTTTGTAAGTATATTTCCTCCAGTTAAAACGGATCTGCTTATAAGACCAAAGTACGGATCAAATGTGTCTTCATCGTTTATTCTTATACCATCAAAATAAACAGTTGTTGCTCCACCAGAAGATGCTGTTACCTCTACTCCAATTTTGATAATAGATGTTAAATCTGGAGGAGTTGCGCTTACATTAGAAAAAAGATTATTTAATGTTAATGATTGAACTTTATCTCCCGTTCCTCCTTCGGGGGTAAAATCAATCCAGCAATATGATGTGTCTGAGCTATAAAATTTAATTCTTATTTTAAATGTATTTGCGTCTGCTTTTTTATATGCAATTGCAAGGCTATCGTTAACGCTATAACCAGATATGTCGTAGATGCTATTTGAATTTTTATACTCTTTTGCCGTGCTGGTTGCTGCAGTAATAGCAATCATGCTATCTCCTATTTTTGGAAGAAAAGAGTCGGTCTTATAAAAAGCCACTGGATTATATGATCCATCAGTCCATGATAAGCTATCTTCAAATGATGTTATAAACTTACTATCGTAGTTATTAATTGATTTTCTAAATCCTGGGTATAGACCAATTTCAGATATTACTCCTGATACATCTTGGGGAATTGTTGCCTTATATACAACAGAATATGATGATGCATATCCACCAGATGTGTATGCGCCTGTAGCTGCATTTGTTACAGTAAATTGTGTGCTTGTTGAAGAGGCTACTGTAGCACTTGATAAATTATATTGTGATGGCGAGATGCCAGATATTTTTATTGTTTGCCCTACGCTAAAGTTATTATCAGCAGTATACGTAATAGTTGTTCCATTGCCCGCCGCCGTTGTTATATTTGCAGATCTAATGTCTACGCTGCTTAACGTGGCTGGAAGCCTGTAGAATTCAAAATTTAATTTTGTATCATTACCTTCTGAGTTAGGGGATATGCTTCCTATTCCAAGAGCTAAGTCTTTTGTTGCAAAATCTACTATGCCAGCCATATGACTAGTTAAAAACCTTTTACCAAATTTTGTTATCATTTAAGCTCCACTCTTGTATTTATTCCTTTTAACTCTTGTCCACTTGAATTCTTAATTTTAAAAACTATTTCTACTGATGGGTTTCCAGAGGCATCATAAACAACATTTTTAGATACAACTTGAATATCAGATAATGATGGGGCTAATGGATATTTTACAGATGCAGCTGCTTCTGCTGCTGCTTCTTCAGCGGCTCCATCCTCTCCCTTAGAAGCGCCTTCATCAATTTCGCTATATCCTATATCTGCAGATCCTAAATATCTTGCCCCAATAGTATTGCCAGGAATTAACCTTCTGTAATTTGGTCCTAGGTCTGTAACTTCTGGAGAATTAGAATACAATGCAATAGGAGCGTCTGCCGCTACGCTTGTTGTTGATGGTTTTTCTGATGCCATTTTTTTATTATACCATTTCTTGACTAAAGAGTCCTAGCCGTAATGGAAGTCTCCAATCCTTGATTAAATGAATTTGATACATTCATAACTACAAACTTCTTAGTTCCGTCTAAATTATTTGAAGGGTAGTTTACTGTTACAATATCCCCAACGGAAATTAGTGGGTTTGCAAATACCTGCATAGATACCACCGACTGCTGCTTAGACCATAAATCTTTAATCCAGGTGGATATAGATTTTGCGTCAGATTCTTTTTGTATCCATTTCGATTCAAAAACTACTGGCTCTGGGCTGGTATATTCATTTATAGTGCTATCTTTATATTCATGCTGCCCTGAAGTTACTAGATAATTTCCAATAACACTAAATGAGTGTATTGAGGAATCATCTAGCGGCACATAAGTCCCAGCATTATTAATTAAATATATCTCGGCACCAAATGATGTTAATCTTGAACCTAAAACATTAACAAACTTATTTATGCCAAGGCTTGGGTATAGCGGATATCCTGGGCGAGATTCATACTTAATGCTTACTTTTCTTAACTCACGAGCAACTGTTCCAAATTCCTCAAGGTATCCATTTTTTAAAGTTGTTTTATTAAAATTACTTAAAACTTTATCTCCATACAAAAAATTTAAAACTGTATCATTAAATTGTCCGTTATATACATTTTGCATAATACCTAAATTATATTGCGTCTCTTCTAATGGCATTGCATATACATAGTCATAATTTGCAGTGCCTTTTGTGGCGCACAAAGATATGTGTGGCGTAACTGGCAAAACCTTGTTAACAGGATCCGTACTTGTTGTTGAATCCGTATCAATTGCGCTTATTTTAAAATTATTTATGTATACATCAATTACCCTAACACCTGAAGCTACTTTAACTTTTATATCAACCTTATAACTGGTCGCACCAATTATTCCAGTTAGGGTTTTTAAAGGGTTGTTTTCCTGGCTGTCATTTAGTTTAACTAATTTTTTATTTACAACTTTTAAGATTTGAACTTCTTGGTCTGAATTTTTTGAAAGATTAGATGTTGTTTGCATTAAAACATAATATCCTGATGTTCCTAAAGCGTCTGTAAAAAATCCTATTCCGCCCGCTGCATCAACACCTGAAACTTTGCTTTGAAAAAACATTGCGGTGCCAAATGAATAATGAGTATATGAAGTTGATATACCTGTATTTTTTGTAGCAATTGAATACTCTGCTGGGTCTGGATTAGTATTATCTACCTTAAATAAAGATTTTGCTACTGATCGATTGCCGCTTGTAGCAGACGAAGACCCCGTTGTTACTTGTGTTGTTGAGCTTTCTCCTTGCTCTTCACCTAGGGTTGAGTTACCTGTATTTATTTTAGATGTTGATGTTGCACCTGGCTCATCAGCGGTTGATCCTGGTGGAACTAACACTGTTGTTGCGGTTGATACAATTCCAGTTGCTGTGCTAGAAGCTGGCATTTTAAATGTATCTGTAATGTATGGGCCATATGTTCCAGACTGGGATGCTCCGCTATATGCACGTGCTCTTATGTTATAAAGGGTTCCTGGAATTAGCCCATTTTTTGTTATAGTGGTTCTATCTGTAGATACAACAACTGTATCACCCGATACAGGAAAAACAAAATCTGGATCATTAAATGTATAACTTGTTATTGCGCCACCAAAACTTCCTGGGGCTGCAGTTGGGTGCTTAATAATAATTTTTATAGCGGTTAATGAGGTGGTCTCTACGCTTATCCATGGAATAGTATAGTCTGCAGGTACAGAATAGGTTCCTATTCCCCCACCACCGTCTACTAAATTATATGCGTATACCATTATCCTATCCACCTAACATTATATCCGCTCCATGAATTTAATATTGTAGATGCTGCAGCATAATGATTTACGGGTGTTGTATTAAATGCACCCCTGGCTTTAATTCTATATTTACCGTTAGGCTTATAATTACTAGATCCAATAACTCCTGATCCCAGGTACTTTAAAGTATCTGATTCGCTTGTAATCCAAACTTGAGTTTTTGTATTATCTGCATTTAAATATTCATATCCAATTGCATCATACTCTATAATTTCTGAATCAATTACTAGGTACCCGCTATAAGAATCAATAAGCTGAGTATTTTCTTGATAGGTATTTACTGTGATTGCAGAAAGCGTAATGTATCCACCCGTGGTTATATTTGAAGGTAGGTCGGCATCAAGTGACAGTGCTGCCATTGAAGATACTCCAGACTTCCATAGGGGCTGTGCATTTCCAGTATACTCAGATGTAGTTACGCTGGTCCACAAAACCTTTACTTGGTTGGCAGAAGCTAAATCATTTCTTGATAGAGATATAATATTTGAAAGATCAGATCCGCTTGCTGCGTATCTAAATGACCAGTCTGTTGCTTTTGATGGATTAAACATATAATCTCTTGTATAAAACTGCAACACATTGTTTTCATCAAATACTGCAGTCATTTGTGAGTCTCTGCATAATTCTTGTATAGCATTCCATACCGTCTTAGAATCATCAGTCCACCAGAATTTTGGTGAAAATACAGACGTTTCAGCAGAAGCTGAATTAAAATTATAATTAGTAAATCCAACTGAGTCAAGCAATCTTCTTAATATAGCAATTGCTGAGTATCCTTCGCATATAATGCTTGGCGCTATTATTTCTTGTAATGTTTTTGCACCATCTAATGCTGTAATTGATATGTCACCGTATTCTGATGTTGACCAATTATCTATGTAGAATGTACCCTGATTAATTTTTTCATAAGTACCGCCAGAATCTGTTAGCGTTCCGAAGGCTCCGTACATTTTAAAGTATGGTTTAATTTCTATATTTTTATATAAATAAATCTTTGAAGAATCAAATGTAAAGGTTTTATCAAAAGATATAATTTTTCTTGCTGTCTCATAAGACGCTAAATTAATTGATAATGAATTTGCGGAAACTTTTCCAATAGGAAGTATGTCTTCTGAGCTTGTGGAAGATTCTTTTGAAATTGAAATATCTGTGACATATGGACTGGCATCAATAACTAATCTTGGAGACAATTCAATTACACCAATATAATAACCAGAGACAGCCCCAGTTGTTAGCCTTAATGATGTTATGCTTACTGGGCTACCTAATGCTGCTGGCTCTGTTGTAACCCACGCTGTTCCATTGTAATAAAGTGTTAATGTTCCAGCATCATATTGTCCAGAGGCAAATGGCTTTATTTGTGTGTTTGTTCCATTTGCAATAGATGAGCCATTTGCATAGATGTTCCATGTTGTGGGTGTAGAATGAGATATCTCAAATCTTGCTATAATCTTATTGGTTAGGATTGTCTTTCCTGCATAAGTAATTGTTATGTCTGCCCCAACACCTTTTCCAGACATCCAATACTTGTAATATGTATCTGAGCCTGGGTAGTATGTTCTATAGTTGATTGAGTATATGCTTGATCTTGGATCTCTGTATGTTCCCGCCGATACATCTCCTGATATTCCATACTTGACTCCCGCCCCTAAAGGTCTTGCTGGCTTGATTACGGAATCTATAGGGAAAAGCTTTTTAAATGGCTTGCTGCCATCTGCTGCCGTTATGTCGGCACCTGTAACAACAATATTGTCAACCATGCTATTCATATTGTATTCAAATGTGCAACCGATATTTAAATTTATTGATGTGTTTTGTTCAAGAGCAGTTTTTGCTGATCCGCTTGCATATACTGGCATTATACTTCATCCATGCTCAAGGAGACATTCCAATGTGGCTGTAAACCACGCTTGGCTATTGCAAAACTGCAATCAGTAAAGACAACATTATACTCTTCATATCCTGATGATTCTTGAGATACACCATCTTTAGCTATATTAAGTCTAATTCTAAAACTGGTCTGGCCTTCTTCTCCCAAATAAAAAGATCTTATATCTTCCGCTCCCCATGCTCCATCTACTGTTAAGCTTCTATATGAAGGAAGCATACTCCATGATGTTGAAAACTTCATTTTATCATCTACAAAATTTTTTCTTAGGGTTCCATTTGAAGTTCTGACAACCTTTTCAATTCTTTCAACATTCATGCTAAATTCAGATCTGTTGTGTTCTGTAATTTTATTCCATACCTTTGTAGTTCCAGGAGGGGAGGCAAGAAGATCTTTAGCCTCTATGCTAAAAATTGAACCTCTTGGTAATGTCATTGCGGCCATTATATTGCTCCTCCTACGCTCTTCTGTCTTCCTTCTTTTGCATTAACTAATGCAAGCTCTTGCTTAAATCTTCTTACAACGTCATCGGCGGTAACGTTAGTTCCGTTTAATTCAATATTAATAGAGTAGTTATTATTGCTAGAGGAGTTGTTCATTCCTCCACGCATTCCAGTTACATTACCGCTTGCAATATTATATCTAGGCATTGTTGATGCGTTTGGATATATCATTCCACTCATTTGTGGAGTAAACGGAGAAAACCCTTCTTGCTGGTATCCTAGAGGATTAAGTCTATCATTTATAGCATACGTTTGTCCTTTAACTACTGGGCCTCCAAGGGCTTTATTTGTAAGTACTGCCTCTATACCTGGAAGTGCTCCGCCTCTATTTCTTACATTATAAGTTTTATTATTAAAGGTAAAGGAGTCGCCTGCTTTAAATCCATATTTTTCTATGATAGCTTTTCTGACTCCTTCTTCAAGGGACTCGTCGTCTTTTGTTTGATCTTTTAAATATTGTTTAGGGCTGTTTGCTTTTTCTTTTATTGCTGCAGTAATATCTGCTTGTGTAAGAGCTTTGCTCTTATTAACTGTTCCGCCCATTGCTTCTACTACCATTTTAAGCGTTGCTCCGCCTGTAATATCTTTACCTAGTTTGTCAAAGTTTGCTTTAGCGCCAACTGTTATTTCTGCAACAAGTTTTTGAAACTCCCCTCCAGCTCCAGTAACTGAGGCTGGCCCACCTGGCATTCCATAAATTTTGGTTGGTATTGCTTTATTTGTTTCTGAATTTACATACCCTGGAAATGCTTTTTGAACCAGATCTGATGATTTTTCAAGTCCCGCCATTATAGTCTGAAGTTGCCCATCTAAAGATTTTTGTCCCTCTGCTTTTTTAGCAGGGTCTTTTAATAAATTGTTTTCAGCCTGATCAATTGCTAGTTGGGTTAAAGCTGTTTTAATAGCATTAATTTCTGCCAACTGCTCTGCGAAGGTTTGTCCCGACTTACTATAATTATTAATAGTGTCTTGCTGTTTATCTTTTCTTGCTTGATCATCATCAAGAAGCTTTTGTTGGGCCGCCTCTTCTTTTTTAGCATTTGCATCAATTGTATCTGATGCTTTCTTTAGCTGCGCTTCTTTAGTTAATTGCTCTATAGATAAATTTATTGTTGCAAGTGCGTCCTTATCACCACGAGCAATAGCTGACTGGGCTTCTAATTGTAATTTCTTTAATTCTAATTCTGTGTTTTCTGCGCTTACGGAATCGGACAAGGCTTTCTTTTTTGCATCAGCACGATCTCTAATTGCTTTGATCTCATCTTGAATTGCTTTAATCTTGGCTTTTGAAAAACCAGCTTCTGCTTTTTCAGCAGCTTTTATAGCATCTTTGCCATTTTGAATACTTGTTGTTAATTTGTCAGTAGCTTTATTTGCAGCACCGAGGGCACCTGCAATATTTTTATCATTTGTTGATGCCGCTGCTGCCATACTTAATGCTGTTTCATATGCCGCAATACCCATTGCTTGTTCTGATGTTATATTTCTTAAATCAATATTAACTCCCGCAAGAACAACACGCCACTTAGCATATACTCCAGCAATAGTGTCTGAGCTCTTGAGTATGGCTGCAAGATCTGGTCTTTCTTTCTTTAAATGCTCTAGGGCTTTTGCTCCAAGCTTTTCTCTGTCTGCGCCTAAAGACTTTAATTTTTCAAATTGAGTAATCAAGGCATCTGCTTGTGTTATTGTTTTACCCTGTGCATCTTTTGTTCCTACTAGGGCGGTGGCAGCAGAATCAAGACTTGATATTACTGTATCTATATTTGAAGCAAATGCTTTAGGGTCTATAGTATCAATTTCTTTAAGTGCAATAAGGAGAGAATTAACTATTGATGTTGCAGCAGATCCTCTATCTGTAATTGCTTTAAATCCTGATGATGCAATAGCACCAAATCCTTGACCAATTTTATTTGATGCCTCTATGATTGCATAAATTTTATTTGTTGCATCTTGTGCACTCATTCCAGCAGCAACAAATTGTGCCTTTAAATTAACTGCAAGATCAGTAACTTTAGAAGAATCAATGCTATTAAATGTACCAACTAGCTCAGGCATTGTTTCTTTTGCTGTTTTCTTTAATTCTTTTAATTGAGTAATTGTTAATGTTAAGCCTTGTACTCCTGAAGGAGTCATGGCATCATATGCAGATAGACCAGCTTCTTTCTGGAGCTTTAATTGTTCTCTAACATCTTTAATAGAGTTTCCAACATTCTTATAACTTATTCCAGCTTCTTTAGCACCCTTTTCGGTAATGCCATTAAGCATAACATGTTCTCTTCGTGTGTCAGCAATTTGTTTTGTCCATGATTGATAAGCTTTTACAGCAAGATATATCGCACCAATTACTGCTGCCCCTGGTAACATTCTTGTTAATAAACCTGCTGCTTTACCAGCAAGAGTAAGGGCATGAGTAAGCTTGCCAACACTTTTGTCAGCTCTGGTAATTAATGGTAATATTTTTTGAAATGGCAACATTGGAAGAATAGTTGAAGCAGCAGTTATTGCAGTTCCCATACTTCCGCCAATGCTTTGTCCAATTGCTGATCCGCCCATTATGAGTCCCATTTGACCAGGAAGCCCAAGTCCACCTCCTGCTGGTCTTTTTAACATTCCTTTTCCAAAATATCCTTTTGCTATTTGAGATCTATATGCTGCCCTAGCTCCTTGTGGAGAAGGAGTGTCAAACATTTGTTGTGCTAATGTTTGATTTTCAAATCCAGCCATTGGTGTTAATGGCTGAACTATTCTTTCGGGTTGATTTTCAGCAAAGTATTGAACTTTTGGAATCATTCCGCCACTTGCATATCCTGGAACTATACCGCCACGACTTCGATAAATCATTCCTCCAGCATTTCTTCTGTTCTTATAAGTATTTGTATTAGATGGCCTATAGTCTGAAGGAGCTCCATATTTTGAAATAAGCTCTAGCTCTTGTCTTGTAGCATTTGTAACTATTCCACCAAATTGACGATCATTAATTACTCCTGGTATCCTTGATATCTTTGCATTAATGTTAGCCAGCACTCTTGATCGTATTGCTGTTATATTGCTTTCTGGAATTCCTTTAGATAATAGAAAGTCTGTAAGTCCTACCAAATGTTCTGGTTTAGGTGCACTTTCAGCCCAATTTTGTGCAGTTGCTGTTCCTGCAGTTAGTTTAGTATTAAATGATTTTCCAAATGTCATTACGTTATTTGGTAAAGCATCAAACAATGTTCCTGAAGAATTTACAGAAAGCCCTTGCCTACCCAATTCCGCTTGAGTTAATCTTGGTGATGAACCGCTTGTTCCTGAACCAAATTTTCTTGTAAACTGTGGACTATAAATATGACCTACAACTTGATCTGGTCCTGGGGCGCCCTGTGCAAGCAAAGAATGTCTACCCCAAAATGAACCTCTACCAGATTGCATAGATCTCATATATTCATAACGCATTCTATCTGGGGACCCGCCTATTAGATTTCTAACAGACCTAGATCCTGCTTTTCTTGCTCCGCCAATCAATGAAGCTCTTTGTAAAAATGCTGCTGCCAGTCCGCCTATAGCCATTCCTTCTCCAGTTGCCTGCTGACCACCATTTATCGCTTGAAGTAATGGAAGGTTTTCTCTAGTTGCTTTTGCATTTATAACAAATTCTCCAGGGGTTAGCATTGCTGGAACGGTATCTGTTCCTTGTGCATAACCTCCTGCTGCAAATCTTTTTGGAATAGTTGTTTCTGTGCTGTATCCAGCACCAAATGTCTTTACTCCCAATCCTTGTGCAATTTTATTAAGGAGTCCTCTTGTTCTTCCTGGACGAAGAAGCTCTTTCATATTAGACTTTCCAGCGTTATTTACAACTGGTTGATTTAATAATGGAACAGTTGTTAAACCAATTGATCTTCCTTGCTGCCCTGCAATATCTACAGACGCCTGTGCAATCATTGATTCTACTTGTGCATTTAATGCAATAATTTTAGATCTAGCGGCATCTACTGTTATTTTGCCTGCTTGTAATTCTGCAACAATTGCTGCAGATTCAGTTGCAGCATTAGCAGTAAGTTTAGTCATTGTTGGAAGAAGTGCTTGATATGAATCAGATAATTCTGTTGTTATAAGTCCCGTTGCTTGAACTTCTTTTCTTAATAATGCAATTTCTGATTCTGATTGCATTGCAAGTGCACCTGTCATTGCATGCCATTTTGCTGCTTCCGCCGCAACAATACCTGTTGATGCTCCTCCTATTGATGTTAGGCCTGGAATCTTTGGAAGATCCTCATTCATATACATTTGAGGATTGTTTCCAATTTTTTGATTAACTTTTGGTGCTCCAGGAACTACTCCGAAAATTGTTTGTGCTGCTTTTTGATCGCTTGTCATTCCTGCAACGGGATTTAAGTGAGACATTGATCTTGTATCTTCAGCACTAATTAGAGGGTGATTTGGATTAACAACTCTTCCATTGCTACCCTTAACAAGATTTCCTGCCATTGTAGACATTGCTGGTGCTACTGATACCGCACCTGTCATTGCCTTATTTTGCAGCAATTCAAATTCTGTTACAAGGCCTGCAATTGCTGTCTTTAGTACTGTTGCAGCTTTAGCATCGCTATAAAATGTTGCCTCAACAAGAGATCCTGCTTTTTGTGCTGCCAAGATTTCTGGAGTAAGCATTTTCCAGCCTTCTCCACCTTTAAACAATGATCTAAAGTGAGAGGCACCTTTAATAATATATCCAAAGAAGTTAGCAAGAACACCTGTTAACATAATTATTGGTCCTATAATTGCTGTCAACCCTGTAACAAATGTTAAAATACTTTTTACTGGAGCTGGAAGCTTGCCAATAAATTTTAAAATACCATCTGTAATATTAATAAAAAATGTTTGAACTTTTAAAAATTCTTCTCCCATGCTAGCAAGGTCTGCTTTAAGTCCTTCTAGCGCTCTTCTGTATTTACCAGAAGCTGATTCTGTAACCATGCTTAATTCTCGTCCTGCAACACCTGCTAACTCTTGTGAGCTTGCCTTCATTAAATCCATAACCTGAAGAGTCTGGCTACCTTGCTTACCTAAGTTTGCAAATAAAGCATTCATACGAGCAAATTGGAATTTACCAAATAGTTGTTCAATAGCTTTTTGTTTTTGTAATGGGTCTAATGTATCTAAAGCTTTTTGTAATTCTAAAATTGTATCTGTTAAGTTTCCAGCATTTTTTGATACTATCCCGCCTAGGTCAATTCCCATATCTGAGAACATTCCTTTTGCAACCTTAGTTGGATTAATTAATGAAGCAAGTGCTGACTTAAGTGCGTTTGCTCCTTCTGCAGCATTAATTCCACCTTCTTTCATTGCTGTAAGGTACAAGGCTAAATCTTTTACGCTTCCACCCATTCCTTGAATAACGGGCCCCGCTTTTGGAATTGCTTCAATTAAATCTGCAAGACTTGTTGATGTCTGGTTTTCAACTGCGTTAAGAAAGTTAATTGATTCAGATAGCTGATCTGTATTTTGCTTAAATGTATTTTGAATTGCTAAGGTGGCTTTCATAGCATCTTGTCTATCTACTTCACCGAGTACTGCAAGTCTACTTGTTTCTTTAACTGAAGCTAATAGGTCGTTGCCCTGCTTGCCTGTTGCTGCAATATCTGCGGCAAGTGTAATTGTATCTTTAAATGAAACTCCGTAGGCTTTTGAAATTTCTTTTGCTGTTGCTGAAACTTCATTTCTTATTTTACTTAAGTCTGATGCAGATGTTGCTGCTACTCCACCGTAAACTTTTGTAAGTCTGACTAGCTCTGCATCTGCTTCTCTAAATGCTTTTGCGGAAGCCATACCGAATGCTGCTAACGGTACAGTTAATCCTACTGTTAGTTGGCGGCCTGCCCACTGAGTATTTTTACCCCAGTTAATCATTTGAACTCCACCGTCTTGAATAACCTTATTCATGATTTGAAGTTCTTGTCTCGCTAAGGCAGTTTTATTTTTTACTGCATCAAGACCTTGTGGAATATGTACGCTATATTGCATAAGCCCCTGAGCATTTTTGCCCATTGGCTGTATGATTGCATTCTGTAATGCTACCTGTTGTTTAGCAAGGTCTCTAATTAACCCGCCTTGAGTTTTTGTATGTTGTTGAAATGTCTGAAAATACTGTTTCAGCTTCATTTGGCCCCTGTCTAGGTTGGTGCCAAACTTTTCAACATCTGATGTTAATGTAACAAAGTGTGATGCAAACTGACCAGTTCTTCTTAAGTTTTCACCAAAAGATCTGTTCATAGTCGCTACTTGACTTGCAAGTCTTGCATCCGATTGAATTATTTGTGCTTGGAGTTTTGAGAGAGAGGCTGCAACCTTATTGACATCTGCAATAAGACCTGAAAAATTAGCATTAGCAACTATATTAGTTACAATATTTTCATCAGCCATTTATCTTTATGTTACTCCTCTGTGTAGCCTAGACCTGCACCAATTCCAAACCCTGCTTGTGCTGCTATACTTCCCTGCAAAGAAACTATATCATCACCTGAAGCTTTTATACCTAGGGCTCTTCTTTGTATATCTTCAAAAGTTTTTCCTTGTGGTGCTTCGTCTTCCTCATCTATATCTATATCAATTCCTTTAAGACTTGCCGCAAATTTTCTGTCTTCCGACTTTTGCTTCTTAAATGATTTCAATGTTTGAATAAGTTCTGGCATTGAAAGACTTTCTTCTAGTTCTTCGTAATTCTTCCAGTGGCCTAGAAGAAATACTTCACCCTCTAACGCGGCTAAATCTAGTTCTGACCAGCCAGAACCGCTGCCGCTAGAAGGTTTGGGTCGTCCATCTTAATCCCACCACATACTTCAAGTATGCGATTAATTGTGGGGACATCAAGTGCATCTTCTAATGCATCTCTATCTGCTACCAATTCTGGTAGTTGTTTTTCAAGTGCTACTGCAACTGCGTCAATTAATACGTTGAGGGTTTGTGCCTCTGTAGTTGAATCGCTTGCTGCTTGTAGAACGAGCATAAATTTTCTTAGCTCTTTGATGCTTAGTGGCTTTAACTTAACTGTTGAGCCATTTTGAAGCGTTACTTCTTCTACGCTATATACTGTTGTTGCCAATTTAATCCTCCTAGGATCTAGTCTTAATTATTATAACATATAGATATTATCTACACAAATGAGAAACCCCCAGTTTCCTGGGGGTTTTCATTAATAAATTAAATTTATTATGCTACTAGTACACGGTCAATAATCTTGCCGTATTCTGAGCCAGAGTAGTTAGCATCTGGTAGAAGACGGAAAGTCACTGGGAATGTGGTTGGAGTCGTACGTGCAAGAGAGTGCTGTGACTGTTGTACAGACAAAACACGACGTGCATAGTAAATACGCTCTGACGATGTTGATCCTGCAGTTGGAGCTTGTCCAACAGCAATTAATTGACGCTCTGTTGGGGCTGCTCCTAGAGCACCTGCCTCAATCTTGAGTGTATCAACCTTTGTTACGCCAGTTCCTGTTGTTGTTAATGATCCTGCACCCTGTCCAAATACGGTTACAATGTTTTCCAAAGTACCTTCTGACATTTCTGTTGCGATCATAACTTCCATTGCAGACTTGAACAGCTTAGCTGTATCAAGCAGCTGATCTACTGTTACTGAATCGTATGTTGGGTTGTATGTAATTTGAAGACCATTGTTGGTGAAACCAACGTTGCGGTATCCAAAAAGTCCTGCTGTTTGGTTAACAGCATTAAGTGTGCTTATGTATGATGTTCCTGATGCAAAAGCTGGAACTCCTACTGTTGTTGCGCCAGATGCTAGACCTGAGCCTGGTTCTACGTTAGCAATATAATCTGCATCGTTAATGTCAATGTTTGACAAGAACAATGGAGATGCGCCAACTAGAATGTTTTTAGCATTACCTACGGATTGTGCCATAGTTATTTTCCTCCTATTTATAAAAATATATATATATTATTGTAAATCATTAAATCTTGGCTGGCTAGGCCCTTCCCTCTATGTACAATAATAGAGTATAATGCGCCCAAAGGCAAATTAAAGAAATCTGCCCGTGGGGTCTAGGTGTCTTGCGTATTTGACCTCAAGTATTACATCTGCTGACAAAAATCCTGCCAATTCTTCAGAGGGGGCTGTTGGAGAAATGTCGGCAACAAATATGCTAAAGAATTTAAACTTGCTGGATATGCCAGAATAAGCATTCGCATCCCTAGCAGAATCATCCATTCTTCTGAATAGGTCTGTCATTAAATTTCTAATTTGATTAATCTCTGAAACATCTGTTGAATATATAGTAAACAGAATCTGCTCACAGCATATAGCCCAGTTGTCCTCATATGATAGCCCTATCTTATCGTAGACTATGTGCTTCTTCCCGCTCAAAAATTGATTCATTTCTGGAGATTGTTGGACAGGAATAATTGGAACAATCTCTTGTCCTATATTATCTGAATAATAATCGGTGGCTGCAAAAATATTATTGGACTTTAATTGAGACCACAGGTACTTTCTCAAATCAAGCATTATGTCTGCCTTATAATCTACCGTCATTATATCCCCCCAAATGCTGAAGCAATTGCTGACTCAGCTTGCATGTTTAATGTGTTTGCAGAAAAAGAATACTTAACCTTTTTTACTTCCGAAGGAAGTCTCATTGCTTTAGTTAATGATGAATTAAATATTTGTTGAAACCCAGATCTTTTAATTGATAGGTTTACTAGGTTGCCTGTAAAGAATCTTGCATATGCAATTTGAAACCTTCCTGTAGCTTTGCCTCCACCAGGCCTTGTAACGGTCACTGAGGCCCCTATAGGCATGTAGACTGTTCCAGTGCTAGTTTCAAATACTAAGCGCTTAGCAGCCCTTGGGCTAATTATTACAGGCATTCCAGCTTCCATCACAGAAGCTTTATTTTTAAATACATACTTTCTTTTACCAAATGAGTTGGGGACTAGTGATTTAGACATTAAAAATGTTGATCCTAATTTAAAAGATAATCCATTTCTTTCCGTTATATTTAATTTAAATAATCTGGATCCAGAATTACCAACTTTATTCCACTCATAAACATGGTGCAAGGATTGAGGATTTACTCTAGCTTGTGCATCTATATAGAAACCAAAATCTTGTTGAAGTTGTTTAAAAATAACAGATTGAAATTTAGCTTGAAATTGTTTGCTTGTTGTTATTTTGGAAACTACCTCAGCTTGATAGTATATTGCTGCAGATATTTGTGCTACTGTACTATCTTTTAAAATGGCACCTTTAGTTCCCACCATAGTTTTTTGTAATCCGCTGGCGGCTGTAACTAATAATGAGCTATTGTCCAATTGTCTGATTTTCCGATCTCTTCACAGCAGAGTTGTATGCAATTACACCGCCAAATGGGTCTGTGATTGGAGTAGTTCCCATTAATTCATAAACCGTAGGAGTATTGGTAGGAAAATCTAATTCTTCCCAGATAATAGTTCCTTCAGCATCTCTAATATTTGTAATTTTTTCTCTTAATGTTAATTTTTCTGATGTTCTAATTTCTAGGCTTTGATAGTTAGTATATTTATTAGAAATAATTTGTTTATCGCCAGACCTTGAAGAAGCAGAGTTAGTTATAATACCTTTTGCGCTGCAAGGCACTGTTCTATCAAACTGCCATTGTTTTTTTATTGAACCCGTATCTGGATCTTGTATATCAAATTGTTTATATATATCAGCAAACAAAGGCATGATAGAGTCGGCAAGATCATACATTAGATCACAACCATTTTATTGATAACATACGGAAGAAGTAATTGATCTGCATAGAGATTACCTGTTCCTGAATATGTACCAGAATTATACTCGAATCTCCAGTCAAATGTCTGTATTGATTTCATATACTTGTTGCGCCAAACTTTATCTTTTGAAAAATAGTCTTTCATTAATTCGATACATGCAAGATCAACTTCATCAGGAACTTCTTCCCATCCAAATCTGCCTTGCACTCTATAGGTTGATCCGTTTGAAAACACTCCATTATAGTTATCATTTATTGGAGGGGGTACCATGCCGTTTGCTGTGTACACAGTATTGTCAAGCATATTTGCTCTATTGATTCTTATTCCAAATCCGCTCTCTGAAATGATTGTGTTGTAGTTCCAATTATTAACATTAGTTAAAGTATTTAAAAGTAATATATCATTCATATATAACTCGTGAAGTTCTGCTAGCTTATAAGGAAGTGGCAAAACATCAGAGCCTGATCCGTATGCTATCTGAACATCGTCGTATAAATAAAACTGCTGCTGAGTATATGCTTCAATTAATTTTCTAGCATATCTTTCAGCACTGCATAGCTCAAAATATGATTTAGAATTAGGATCTGAAAAATCAGACCCCAACCCTAAAGAATCAATTGCTTGGCTCATATCTGTATATGGGGTTTGCACATATATTTTATGATCTTTTTGTGCAGCTACTGAGCCAACAGTGTAAGACCAATTTAATCTAATTTGTCTTTGTCTATTTGTATATGTTAATGGAATATATACAATATATGTACCAGCATCTACTTCGGACTTTATTGCCGTCAGTGTTGCAAGTATAGTCCCAGGATTAATCGGTGGAGATATTGCTGGATCTTCTGTAATGTCATATAATTTTACAACTGGAAGGCTATCTGAATCAGTTAGCTGACCTTGCCAAAACACTTTATGTGTTACTGGTGAATTTGAACCTACTAGAATTTCCATTTAATAAAGGTTAAGCGTAGTACTCCTGAACTTCCTTTGGAGTTGCTAAGCGGAAACCCTCCTCCTTGTCAAAAATTTCTTGAGCGTCTTCTGATGTCATTGCGACAAAAGGATGCTCTTTTGTAAATGTATAGTTAAGAATATCATATCTGTAATTCTCTCTAGTCATTCTGACTAGCATTGTGTTTTCTGGCTGAGCATCAGGATTAAATCTTGGAAGAATTTCTTCTGCCTCTTCGCTAAATTCGTCTGACGATTTTTTGATATCTTCAACAGTCTTTTGATAAACAGACCATGTTACTCCCTCTTCGGCAAGAGCGGCAACAATATCGGCCTTGTTCTTTAATCCATCAGTGTCAACTGCAAAGTCCTCTGCAACTTTTCTGAGTTCTGCTACTTTCAATGTCTCAAATGACATATATTCTCCTTTGTTAGGTTCTTCAATTATAGCATTGTTAA
>Ga0114968_10000718_pt1 | contig 24844 bp, 16 predicted proteins | sample M_130807_EF_Meta_FD_87020 | JGI IMG/M metagenome (GOLD analysis project Ga0114968, IMG submission 87020) | Freshwater microbial communities from Lake Montjoie, Canada to study carbon cycling - M_130807_EF_MetaG | ecosystem: Environmental > Aquatic > Freshwater > Lake | place: Lake Montjoie... | reverse complement strand
TTTGGACTTGAAGGGCGACGTCCCTGCCGACACGCATTCTTTCCGCCGCGAAAACGTGTGGCATGGCGCAGTGGCCGAGGAAGTCAAAGCCGTGCGCGAGCGCGTGGGCATTTTGGATTTGCCGGGCTTTACAAAATACGAACTCAAAGGCCCGGGCGCATCCAAGCACCTGGATTATTTGTCCTGCTCCAAACTGCCTTCGCAAGGCCGTGTGTCGCTGGCCTATGCGCTCACGCCGACCGGCAAACTGTGGAGCGAGTTCACTATCACGCGCTTGGGCGAGGACCATTTCTACATCATCAGCGCGGCCATCGCCGCAACGCATGACATGGACTTGCTGCGCCAAGGCTTGCCCGAGGGCAGCCCGATTAGCGTGACCGATGTCACCGCCGATTTCGGCACCCTGATCATCGCCGGTCCGCGCGCACGCGATGTGCTGGGCCAAGTAACCAAAGCGGATTTGTCAAATGCTGGTTTCCCTTGGCTCACGGCGCAATACATCGAAACCGTAGCGGGCCGCTGCCTGGCGATGCGCGTCAACTACGTGGGCGAACTGGGCTGGGAATTGCACGCACCGGTCGAGCAACTGCCGACCTTGTACGCTGCCATCTGGGCTGCGGGCGCGGCCCACGATATCCGCGACTTCGGTCTCTACGCCATGGACAGCTTGCGCGTGGACAAGTGCTACCGTGGCTGGAAAAGCGACCTGGAAAGCGGCTACACGCCATTAGAGGCTTCGCTAGACCGTTTTGTGGATGTCAACAAGGCCGACTTCATCGGCAAAGCCGCGCTGGTCGCCGAACATGCACGCGGCGCCGCCCAGCGCTTTGTACCGCTGATTTTTGACGAGGATGGCGACGCCGAGAGCCCGTATTGCGCGCAAGTGTTTGATGGCGAGCACAATGTGGGCCTGACCACCTCGGGCGTGTGGAGCCACACCCTAAAGAAGAGCGTGGCCCTGGCCTATGTCAAAGCCGACAAATCCACGCCCGGCACCAAGTTGCAAGTCAATGTGCTGGGCACCATGCGCAGCGCCACCGTGCACACCGAGCCTTTGTACGACCCGAAAAATGAAAAGCTGCGCGCCTGAACCATGCTTGGTTTTGCACGCATACAACGGAATTGATAGACCCCATTACAGGCATTTAACTGAGGTACCCCATGAGCGCAATTCTTGAAAAATCCAACCCCCGTGGCGGTGCCCGCGATGCCCGACGCGCTGCGCGCTCTGCGCCCCTGCCCGACAGCCTGCGCCCCGTGCGCCCCGGCATGAATGGCGGCGCCTACAAAGCGCTTAGCGATGCCGATGTGGTCAAAATCCACAACGCTGCTTTGGACGCGCTCGAGAACATCGGACTGGCCGACGCCCCCGAAAGCGGTATCGAGCTGATGACCAAAGCCGGTGCCAAACTCACCGACACCGGGCGCCTGCTGTTCCCACGCGCGCTGATTGAAGACACCGTAGCCAATGCCGCGCGCCACTTTGTGCTGCACGGGCAGGACCCCAAGCACGATATGGAGCCTTGGGGCAGCAAGGTCTATTTCGGCACCGCTGGCGCAGCCGTGAGCATGGTAGACCCGTATACGGGCGACTACCGCGACTCCACCACCCAGGACCTGTACAACATCGCCCGCGTAGTGGACACGCTAGAGCACATCCACTTTTTTCAGCGGTCAGTGGTCTGCCGGGATTTAGATTTGCCCCGCGAGATGGACTTCAACACCACCTACGCCAGCGTCAGCGGAACTACCAAGCACGTGGGCTCTAGCTGGGTATCACCCGAGCATCTGGAAGAAACGCTCAAGATGCTGCACATCATCGCCGGTGGCGAAGACAAGTGGCGCGCGCGCCCCTTTGTCAGCCAGTCCAACTGCTTTGTCGTGCCGCCTATGAAGTTTGCCTACGACGCTTGCAAATGCCTGGAAGTGGCGGTGCGTGGCGGTATGCCCGTTCTGCTGCTCTCCGCCGGTCAAGCCGGTGCCACCGCACCCGCATCCTTGGCCACCGCGCTGGTGCAAGAAACGGCTGAATGCCTGGCCGGTCTGGTGTATGTGAATGCCGTCAAGCCCAAAGCACCTGCCATGTTTGGCACTTGGTGTTTTGTGTCGGACTTGCGCACCGGCGCCATGTCGGGCGGCAGCCCGGAGCAAGCGCTGCTGTCCGCTGCCAGTGCGCAAATGGCGCGCTTTTATGACCTGACCGGCGCCACTGCGTCTGGCATGTGCGACTCCAAAATGCCCGACGCCCAAGCCGGTTTTGAAAAGGCCTACAACCACGCGCTGGTGGGCAATGCCGGTGCCAACCTGATATATGAATCGGCGGGCATGCTGGCCAGCCTCTTGGGCTTTTCGCTGGAAAGTTTGCTCATCGACAACGACATCATCGGCGCAGTGCAGCGCACGATTCGCGGCATTGAAGTGAACGACGAAACACTGTCGCTAGACACCATCCGTGACGTTTGCCTGAACGGCCCCGGCCATTACCTGGGCGCGCCGCAGACTTTGCAACTGATGCAAAAAGACTATCTGTATCCACAAGTAGCCAACCGCGCCAGCCCCAACCAATGGACCGAAGCGGGCCGCCCAACCATCGTGGAAACCGCGTCCAAAAAGCTGCAAGTCATCCTCGATGGCCACTTCCCCTCGCATATTTCACCCGAGATGGACGCGCAGATCCGCGCCGATTTTCCGGTGAAGCTGGCGCGCGAGGGCATGCTGCCCAAGCACTGAGTCGTCTTAGCCAATCTCTTGCATTACGGGCCTGACACCACGTCAGGCCCGTATTGTTTGCCGGTGTGAATCATCTTCAACGCCAAGTAAATTAGGCCTCCCAGGCTGCATGACTAGCCTTGGAAAGTCCCGCCATCGGCCTCGCATAAGATAGAGCCCCTAAGTTGGAAAGGGGTTTGGACCATGGCGCTGCATGCCGGGACCAGCAGAACCCCTGGCGAAAAAATTAAAAAGGACGAAAACCATGAGCGCAAGCGCGATACATAGCCACGAGAACCCTAGTTTGTGGCGCGATATGTTTACCAATCCCCACAGCAAAGCCTTTACGCGCTGGGTGGCCGTCATTAATTTCTGGATATTTATCTCCTGTATGGCCCTGGCCTTGGAAACGGTGGAGCCTTATGCCACCGTGCATGCCAGCTGGTTTTATGCGATTGAAATCATCGCGGTAAGTTTCTTTGCGGTGGACTACCTCTCCAACCTTTACTTCGCGCCCAATCGCGTCAAGTATTTCTTTAGTTTCTGGGGCCTGGTCGATTTGATATCTATCGTTCCCACCGTACTCATGGTGCTGAACCTGACCGCCTTGCAAGGCGCCAAAGTATTCCGACTGATGCGCGTGGTGCGGGTGCTGCGGGTGCTCAAAATGGCCAAGATGGCGGTACAAAGCTTGTCGCAATCGGTAGTGTCTAGCAACCCCATAGTCACTAACCTGCGGATTTACTTTATCGCCTTGTTCTCGGTGATGATGATTTCCAGCACGCTGATGTACTTTGTCGAAGGCGGCCTGTACTCGCCTGAGGCTCTGGCCCACGGGCAAGCGCAGTTTGACGAACACCTCAAAACCAATCCCCTGCCCGCGGACGCACCACCAGAAGCCGCCAAATTCATGCCCTCGGACCCGATCAGCGGTAACGACATTCCACCGGACAAGCGCTTTTACACCTCGATTCCCGCCGCCATGTGGTGGTGCATCGTGACGCTGACCACCACAGGCTACGGCGATATGTTTCCGCTGACTTTTTGGGGTCGGGTCATCGGCGGCTGCACCATGTTGATGGGCTTGGTGCTGTTTGGTATTTTGATGAATATCGTGGGCAAAACCATCATGGTGGTGCTATTTGGCGAACACCTCGACGAGCCCGCCGGCAGCCAGCATCCCAAGGCCTCGCGGGACAGCGTGGTCCAGATGCTCGCCGAAATGAAGCTCATCAACGAAGTCCAAGCAACGCAGCTACGTGCCTTGGGCAGCGATGAGTTCTCCAAACGGGTGCAAAAACTAGTAACTTGAAAATCCCCCTGCGCGATACGACTGTCGGCCCGGCGACCCCGGGGAGGGCGGCTTTCTGGCATCATGCGCGTCAAATCGCATGATCACCCCCTAGCTACCAGGAGTTCGCTTGACCGATAGTCCCGTACCTGCCTACATGTTGGCCAATCTGCTTGTCACCGATGCAGCCCAATACCGTATGTACGAGAAAGGGTTCTTTCCCATTCTCAAGCGCTACGGCGGCGAGTTTCTGACCTATGACGACCAGCCCGACACCTTAGAGGGTCAGTCGCCCCGCCCCGGACGGCTGATTCTGTTCAAATTCCCCTCCGAACAGCTGGCCCGCCAATGGTTTGCCGACCCGGATTACCAAGCCTTGTCAGCGCACCGACGCGCTGGCACGCAGCTGGAATTTATTACTTTGGTTCGCGGGCTACAACCCCGCACCGCCTGATTTACCGACCGCAATTACCTTAGGAGACATGACCATGAAACGCCGCGAACTGATTCAATGGGCTGGCAGCGCCGCCTTGCTGCCCGCTTTTTCCCAGGCCCAAGAAAAATACCCTAGCCGGCCGATCACCTGGATATGCCCCTACGCTGCTGGGGGCAATGCGGATACCCGCTCACGCCAGGTAGCCAAAGTGATGAGTGAAATCCTAGGCCAGCCCATACTGATCGACAACAAAGCCGGCGCGGGCGGCAACATTGGCACTGAAATGATTGCGCGCGGTAAACCGGATGGCTATACCGTGGGCATGGGGAACTTTGCTCCGCTGGCGGTCAACCACGCCTTGTTTAAAAAGCTCAATTTCGACCCCTTCAATGACATCGTGCCGATAACACTGATTGAACGTGGGCCATTGATTTTGATGGTACGGGCCGACTCGCCCTATAAGTCGGTCAAAGATATTGTGAACGCGGCAAAGGCGTCTCCTGGCAGCCTGAGTTATGCCTCGGGCGGCATCGGCGGCACCCACCATTTGAGTGGTGCGCTGTTTGAGCATTCCGCCGAAATCGACATGATCCACGCACCTTATAAAAGCGGTGCTGCTGGCGCTACAGACCTGATGAGCGGGCAAGTGCACATGATGTTTGAGCAAATGTATTCCGCCATGCCAGCCATCAAGGGCGGACGTCTTCGCGCTTTAGCAATTACGAGCAAAACCCGCTCGCCTTTGCTGCCCGACCTGCCAACGATGGGCGAGCAGGGCTACCCCGCCGTCGAAGTGCTCAATTGGCAAGGCTTGGTGGGCCCCAAGGGGATGTCTGCCGAACTGATCAAAACTCTGAGCGCCGCCTGCAACAAAGCCTTGCAAGACCCCGATTTGCGCGAAAAAATGCTGAGCCAGGGTAATGAAATCGGCGGCGGCGCGCCCGAGCAGTTTGCTGCCCTCATCAAATCGGAGGCGCCGCGTTGGGGCAAAGTGGTGCGCGCGGCCAAAATTGAACCCGAATAAGCGTCAGACCCACTTTTTGGTCTGATGGCAGAGCACCCAAGCCCGCACTGGGACGTGGTCGTGGTGGGCGGCGGCAACGCGGCCTTGTGCGCTGCCCTGAGCGCGGCCGAGTCGGGTGCGCGGGTGCTGATGCTTGAATCGGCCCCCGAGCCCTGGCGCGGCGGCAACTCCGTACATACCCGCAACATTCGCTGCATGCACGAGGCGCCCGAGGACGTGCTCACCGGCGCCTATACCGAAGAAGAATTCTGGCAAGACTTGCTGCAGGTGACGGCCGGCAAAACCAACGAGACTTTGGCACGCCAGGTGGTGCGCGCATCGGCCCGGTGCCGCACCTGGATGCGGCGCCACGGCGTGCATTTCCAGCCCTCGCTATCGGGTACTTTGCATTTGTCACGCACCAACGCTTTTTTTATGGGTGGTGGAAAAGCGCTGGTCAACGCCTATTACCGCAGCGCAGCGCGCCTGGGCGTAACGGTGCTCTACGAACAAGTGGTGGACCGCCTGGAATGGAGCGAAGACCGGGTGGTGGCCGTCCATGCAGGCAGCCAGCGCCATCCCTGCGCCACCGTGGTACTGGCCTGCGGCGGCTTTGAGTCCAATATCGACTGGCAACGCGAGGCTTGGGGCCAAAACGCCTGGGGCGAATGGACGGCCGATAACTTTCGTATCCGGGGCACACGCTACAACATGGGCACCATGCTCGCCCACTTGATGCAGGCTGGTGCCGACACCGTGGGCGACCCCACCCAAGCCCATTGCGTGGCTGTTGATGCCCGCGCGCCGCTGTACGACGGCGGCATCGCCACCCGGGTGGACTGCGTATCCTTGGGCATCATGGTCAACCAAGACGCCCAGCGCTTTGACGACGAGGGCAAGGACTTCTGGCCCAAGCGCTATGCGGTGTGGGGGCGGCTGGTAGCCGCCCAGCGCGGCCAAATCGGCTACGCCATCATCGACGCCAAGGCGCGCGGGCGCTTTATGCCCGCCGTGTTCGCGCCCGAGCAGGCCGACTCCCTTGAAGAACTCGCGCTGCGCCTGAACCTCTCTGCCCAGGCTTTGACCCGAACCGTCAGCGACTACAACGCCGCCTGCCGCGTCGGCACGTTTGACCATGCGGTGCTGGACGATTGCCACACCGAGGGCCTTACGCCGCCCAAAACCCATTGGGCGCGGCCGCTCGATACGCCGCCCTACTTTGGCTACCGCCTGTGCCCGGGTATCACTTTCACCTACCTAGGCCTGCAAGTGGACGCCCAGGCGGCAGTGTCCATGCGAGGGCGCCCAGCCCAAAATCTGTTTGCCGCTGGCGAAATCATGGCCGGCAATGTGCTCGGTCAGGGCTATACCGCTGGCGTAGGCATGACCATAGGCACCGTATTTGGCTGCATTGCCGGCACCCAAGCGGCACGCGCAGCCCGGAGCAGCGCCTGACATGAACGCGCCAAACCCTTTGCAATCCTTGATCGACCAGGCCCGCGCAGATGCGCTCACGCCAGGTTTGGTGCAAGCCCAAGACGAGGTGGCACGCGTGATGCAAATTTGCAATGCCTGCCGCTACTGCGAAGGTTTTTGCGCCGTCTTCCCGGCCATGACCCAGCGTCTGGAATTTGCCCGCGCCGATGTGCATTACCTGGCCAATTTGTGCCACCAGTGCGGCGCCTGTCTGCATTCTTGTCAATACGCACCGCCCAATGCCTTCGGGGTGAACGTTCCAGGCGCCATGGCCGCGCTGCGCGCGCGGACCTACCAGGCCTACGCCTGGCCAGCGCCATTGGCACAGCTTTACCAGCGCAATGGCCTGGTCGTGGCATTGGCCTTGTGCGCGGCCATCAGTGGCTTTTTGCTGGCCAGCCTGGCCTACCACGGCAGTTTGTGGCAGCGGGTCGAGGGCGGTAATTTTTACGCGCTCTTTCCGCACAAGGTGCTCGTGGGGCTGTTCGGGCCTGTCTTTGTTGCCGCCATACTGGCCCTGGCCATGGGCGTGCGCAATTATTGGACAGCAGTGCGCCCCCGCAACGAGGCGGGGACGCCCCAGCCCTCTGTGCTGGCCGACCGCCTGCGCGCGCTGGACGCCGCCGCGCGCTTGCGCTACCTGGACGGCGGCCACGGCCAAGGCTGCGCCCCCAACGACGACCAGCCCAGCCCCTGGCGAAAAATGTGGCACCAGGCCAGCATGTACGGCTTTGCGCTGTGTCTGGCCTCCACTGCCATCGCCACGCTGTACCACTACGTGCTGGGCTGGCATGCGCCCTACCCGCTGCTAAGCCTGCCAGTGCTTCTGGGCACGCTGGGTGGCCTGGGTTTGGTGGCGGGGCCGGTGGGCCTGCTCGTTTTGCGCCGACGTCAGCACCGCTTGCTGACCGACCCCGCGCAGCAATCCATGGACCTGGGCTTTATTGCGCTTTTGCTGGCCTGCGGCATCAGCGGTTTGGCGCTGCTGGCGCTGCGGGAAACAGCGGCCTTGCCGCTCACGCTGGCGCTGCATCTGGGCAGTGTGCTGGCCTTTTTCGTTACCATGCCCTACGGCAAGTTTGCGCATGGCTTTTATCGGGGCGCAGCCCTGCTGCAATTTGCCATCGAGCAGCGCCTGCCGCGGCGCCTGCGTATCGGCGGCGAATAATGCACAACTAGACCAAGGAAACATTCATGGACATGCAGCTGCAAGGCAAGACCGCACTGATCACCGGCGCTTCTATGGGCATCGGGCGCGGGATTGCGCTGGCGCTGGCAGCCGAGGGCGTACGTCTGGCGCTGACGGCGCGCCGCTTGGACAAGTTGCAAGAGCTCGGTGCGGCCATCGTGGCCACCGGTGGTACGCCGCCGTTGCTGATTTCCCAGGACATGTACGCTCCTGACGCCGCCCAAATGCTGAGCCAGGCCGCACTGCGCGGCTTAGGCCAGGTCGATATTTTGGTGAATAACGCTGGAGGTTCGCGCAGCTTCAAAGACCTGCATGTGAGCGAGGCGCAATGGGAGGAGGCTTTGACGCTGAACTTTCACCGCCCACGCCAACTGGCCGACGCGCTGATTGACAGCATGATCGCGCAACGCTGGGGCCGCATCATCAACATCACTGGCAAAAGCGAGCCCGACCATGTGAACGGCGCTTTTTGCGCCAAAGCGGGCATGCACAGCTGGGCCAAGGGTTTGTCACGCATGGTCGGGAAAGACGGCATCACCGTCAACTGCATTGCGCCTGGGCGCGTTCACTCAGAGCAAATTTTTCGCAATTACACGCCCGAGTACCGCCAATGGCAGTGCGACAACGAGATCCCTGTGGGCCGCTATGGCGAACCCGAGGACCTGGCCAATGTGGTGGTGTTTTTGGCCTCAAGCCGCGCCAGTTACATCACCGGGGCGGTCATTCCGGTGGACGGCGGGCTGCGCCGCTACCAATTCTGAAGTCCCAACAGACAAATGATTACCCCCATTATTAGGAGAAAAACTATGCACCACAGTCCTTCCCGCCGCTGCTTGATCCAGGCTGGCGCAGTGAGCGCGCTTTCCCTTGCGCTGCCCCCGGTTCGCGCCGCCGAGCCCTGGCCGTCACACGCGGTGCGTTTTTTGGTGCCCTTCGCGCCCGGGGGCACGTCCGAAATCGTCGCCCGTTCGGTGGCCGCCGAGTTGACCAAGCAACTGGGTCAAAACGTCTATGTAGAGAACAAACCGGGCGGCGCGGGCACCATCGCCATGCTGGAGACGGTGCGCTCTGCCCCCGATGGCCACACCCTGATCCTGGGCCATGTCGGTACGCTGGCGGTCAACCCCTACATGCTGAACAACCATCCCTACGACGTCAACAAGGATTTCATCCCCGTCACCCTGTTGGCCAAGGTACCCAATATGTTTGTCATCCACCCGGATGTGCCAGCCAAGAATTTCCAGGAATTCATTGCCTACGCCAAGAAAAATCCCGGGCGCCTTGATTACGGCTCGGCGGGCAACGGCAGCGCCGGCCACCTGGCCATGGAATACCTGAAATTGGTGACAGGAATATCGCTCACCCACATCCCTTACCGAGGGACTGGGCCGCAGCTGACCGATTTGCTGGCAGGGCGCACGCAAGCATCCTCGGCCGGACTGCCTGCCTTAGGTCCGCACATTCGCGCTGGAAAACTGCGCGCCATTGCAGTGGGTACGCAACAGCGCATCAGCGCCTTTCCGGACGTGCCGACGGTGGCCGAAATGGGCTTTAAGGACTTCGAGACTTCGCAGTGGTACGGTGTGTTGGCCCCGGCAGGCACGCCGCCCGAGGTGGTCAAACGCATTCAAGAGGAGTGCCTCAAGGCGCTCAAGTCACCCGCCGTGAGCGAGCGTTTTGCTGCGGACAATGCAGGGATCGGTGGCGGGCCGTCAGCCGAATTTTCTGCCTACATCGCGCGCGAGCAAAAGATCTGGAGTCAGGTCGTAAAGAACGCGCAAATCAAACCTGACTGAAAGCGACCAAATCCACCGCGCCTACGCGGCCGCGCGCTCCTGTGCGCGGTCGATGCCCTTTTGCCCCGGCAGGCACAGCACGGCGGCAACGCCGAGGGCGGCGATCACAGCCATCAGGGTCATCAGGGCGTCAAAGCCGGCCACCTTGACCACCGGTCCCAGCAGATAAACGGCCAGGGAACTGATGCCAAAGGAGATTGCAATACGGATACCGCTCACACGCGAACGCATGGAATCATCGATATAGCGCACCACCATGGCATCGCTAAAGGGAATGGCGGCAAACACCATGACCATGTAGCCAATGGCCGCCAAATACCAATGCCAACCAGTGCTTTGTGAAGCCACAAAAAAAGCCAGGCACTGTAAAACCAAAACGCTCACAAACAAGGGCTTGACCGCCACCCGGTCCAGCAAGCGCCCTACCACCAGTTGGGCCAAAGATCCAACGGCGTACACGGCCGCGAGCAAGAGCCCTAACGTTGCGGGGTCGCTGACCAGACCCTGCAGGCGTTCGGCCAGCAACTGGGCGTTGCCATTGGTCGTGAAATTGAACAATAAACTGGTGGTGGTGGCCGTCATCACCATTACCAAAAAAGTCCGCAGCACCAGGTTTTGGTGCATCTGCACGCTGGCCGCCTTGCTGCGTGCCACGGGGGCCAATTCGTGCGGCGCCTGCCAAGCAAATACCCCACCCAAAATCATGCACAGCACAGCAGGCACCACAAAAGCCGTGCGCCAACCAAAGTGCTGGACCAAAAAACCAGTAGACAAGGCGGCAGCGGCGATTCCCAGATTGCCCGCCAAGCCATTGACCCCGATGGTCCACCCCGGGCGCGTGGCACTTTGCAGCAACATGGGAATGCCGACCGGGTGATAGATGCTAGAAAAGGCGCCAAGCACAACCAAGGCCAGGGCCATCTCACGCGGCGATTGGGTACAGGCCACCGCCAGCGCAGACAGGCCCATGCCAAAAAAGAACACCAGCATCATGCGCCGTCGGCCCCACAGGTCGCCCAGCCGTCCGGCAGGTACCGAGCCCAGACCGAACAAAACAAAGGCACCGGTGGTGTAAGGCATCATGTCTTCCCAGCGGGCCAAGCCGAAATCTTGGGCAATAGCGCCCACCGCAGCGGCAAAGATCAGCAGAAAAAAATGGTCCAGCGCATGGGCCAGGTTGAGAAGAATTTGCGTGGTGCGGTTCACCAGCGCATTCTAGGTGTCACCATCATCACAGTCTTGGCGCACAAAACGCGGACAATAAACGCCAAATGGAGACCCTATGAACACTGCCAGCGCTATTCCCGAGCAAAGCCACTACCGTATATGCCCTCTGTGCGAAGCCTGTTGCGGCCTGGAGGTGCGCACCCGGGGCGACAAAGTCATCAGTATTCGCGGGGCGGAACAAGATGTATTTAGCCACGGCTACATATGCCCCAAAGGCGTCTCGCTCAAAGACCTGCACGAGGACCCGGACCGCCTGCGCAGCCCACGCATCAAGCGCAACGGCCAGTTCGTGGAGGCTACGTGGGAAGAAGCCTTTGCCGAGGTCGAGCGGCGCCTGCTGCCCCTGATTGCCGAGCATGGCGGCCAGGCGGTGGGGACGGTCATCGGCAATCCGGCGGCGCACAAAATCGGCCTCTTGGCCTACTTTCCGCAGCTGGTGCGCGCCCTTGGCACGCGCAATGTGTTTTCTGCCTCCTCGCTGGACCAGATACCCAAGCAGCTGAGCGCGGGCCTGATGTTTGGTGACTGGATGTCGGTGCCCTTGCCCGACATTGAACGCTGCGACTTCTTGCTCATGCTCGGCGCCAACCCCATGGTCAGCAACGGCAGCTTGTGGACGGTGCCCGACTACCGGGGCAAGGCCAAGGCTATGCGCGCACGCGGCGGACGCATCGTGGTCGTAGACCCCCGGCGCACCGAGACGGCTGCGGCAGCCGACCAGCACCTGCCAATCCGCCCCGGCGGCGACGCTTTTTTCCTGCTCGGCCTGGTGCACACCTTGTTTGACGAAAAGCTGCTTCGCCTGCGCGGACTGCAAGAGCACCTCGAAGGCCTAGACGCCTTACGCGCCGCCGTGCTGCCGATGTCGCCCGAGCGCATGGCGCCGGCCTGCGGCATAGACGCGGCCACCCAGCGCCAACTTGCGCGCCAACTGGCACAAGCTGAACGCGCGGCGGTGTATGGCCGCATCGGCACCTGCACCCAGCGCTTTGGCACGGTCAACAGCTGGCTGGTCGATGTGCTCAACATCCTCACCGGCAACCTGGACCGCGCCGGGGGTGCCATGTTTACCAAGGCCGCCGCTTTTGCCGCCAACACCGCGGGCACCCCCGGCCAAGGGCGTGGCGTGAGCACCGGGCGGCGCCACAGCCGCGTCTCGGGTGCGCCCGAGGTGTTTGGCGAATTCCCCATCACCTGCCTGGCCGAAGAAATCGATACGCCGGGGCCTGGGCAAATCAAGGCGCTCATTTGCATTGCCTCCAACCCGGTGCTCTCCACGCCCAACGGCCAGCGCATTGCCAAGGCACTAGAAGGCCTGCCCTTCATGCTGAGCCTGGATATTTACATCAACGAAACCAGCCGCCACGCCGACGTCATCCTGCCCGGCCCCTCGCCGCTGGAGGATGTGCACTTTGACATTCCCTTCCCGCAGTTCTCTTACCGCAACCATGCCCGCTACAGCGGACCGGTGTTTGAAAAAGCGGCCGATCAGCCCGAGGAATGGCAAACCTTGCTGCACCTGTGCGACATCGTGCAGGGCAAAGCGCAGGCGCCGCTGGCCGGCCCGCAGCACAGCCCGGACGCAATCATTGACCAGGCCTTGCGCGCCGGGCCGTATGGTCTTAGTCTGGCGCAGGTGCGCGCAGCCGAGGGCGGCATTGACCTGGGCCCCTTGCAGCCGCGTATCCCCGAGGTGCTGCGCACGCCCAGCGGGCGGATTGCGCTGGCCCCGCCCTCGCTGCTGGCCGATTTAGCGCATGTGGAGGAAGCTCTGGGTGCGCAAAGCGAAGGCATGCTGCTCATCGGGCGGCGCGATACCCGCTCTGGCAACAGTTGGATGCACAACCTGCCGGTACTTGCCAAAGGCCCTGAGCGTTGCACCCTGCTGGTACACCCGCAGGACGCCCAGCGCCTGGGCCTTCACGAAGGTGGCACGGCGCGTTTGCAAAGCGGCGATACCGTGCTCCTCGCCCCAGTGCGCATCAGCGAGGAGATGCAAGTGGGCGTGGTCAGCCTGCCTCACGGCTGGGGGCATGATTTGCCTGGCACCCAGCTGCGCGAAGCGGCTCTGCGCCCAGGCGTCAATATGAATGCTTTGCTGGACGATCGGCTGCGGGATCCGCTGTCGGGTAACGCGGTTTTGAGTGGCGTTGCGGTAAGCGTGAGCGCCGCCGATGCGCGGGCAAGCGCGCTCTAAGACAGCACCGCGTATCGCTGCTAAGTGCTTGATTTTTAGGCAACTAAATTATGAGAAGCGCAGTTCTTGTACAGGCACGCCTGCAAAACGAAGTCGATCAAAATATTCGTTATGAATAATCCAAAAGATACACATAATGTCACTTCGATTCAAAAAATATCCAATAATTACTGCAAACGGTAACGCATTATGTTTTTACGCCTCATCCTTAGTTTATTTTTAAGCTTCATTTGGACAAGTAGCATGGGTGCTGCTTTGGGACCCATAGAGGAGCCGCTTTGGATGCGTTATCCATCGATTGCGCCGGACGGGAGCCAAATCGCTTTTTCCTATATGGGGAATTTGTATATTGTCCCCGCAGCTGGTGGAGGTGCGCGTTTGCTGGTTTCCAACGGATCCCATAATACGCGGCCAGTGTGGGCGCCAGACAGCAAAACTATTGCCTATGCAAGTGACTCAAAAGGCAATTTCGATATTTATGCCGTGTCCAGTTCCGGTGGACCGTCCAAGCGCTTGACCACCCATTCAGAATCAGAACTGCCAGTTTCATTCACCCCGGACAGTAAATCCGTACTATTTAGTGCGCAACGAGATCGTTCAGTAAACAACATTGGGTTTCCCTCACGGGCCCTTACCGAGTTGTACAAAGTGAGCATAGACGGGGCGTCGAGGCCTATCCAAATACTGCCAACGCCCGCACTGAATGCACGACTGGACCAGCAAGGCCAACGACTGTTGTATGAAGATTGGAAAGGCGTGGAAAATGAATGGAGAAAGCACCATATTTCACCTGTTGCACGAGACATTTGGCTCTATGATTTCAAGGCGGGCCGGCACACTAAGCTAACCGATTTTGGAGGAGAGGATCGAAATCCCGTTTGGTCCGCCGACGAGCGCAGTGTTTACTATTTGAGCGAACGCAGTGGAAGTTTCAATGTTTGGCGCATGCCGATCCATGCCAGCCAGTCACTAACGGGGGCGGTTGATAAAGGTGCCGTGCAGGTGACAAGCTTCACCAATAATCCGGTACGATTTTTAAGTAGCTCAAGAGCTGGCATATTGTGTTTCGGGTATGACGGTCAGATTTACACAATGGCCCCTGGCGGGACCCAAGTACATAAACTCAATATTCGTATTGAAGCAGATATTCCGGCGCAACGAATTGAAAATCTCAAACTTCCCCAAGGCATCACGGAAATCGCGGTCAGCCCCAATGGTCAAGAAATCGCTTTTGTAATTAGAGGCGAGATATTTGTCGCGTCAACAGAATTTGGAGATACCAAGCGGATTACCGATACGCCAACGCAGGAGCGCAGCGTCAGCTTCAGTCCCGACGGTCGTCGCTTGTTGTTCGCTGGAGAGGCCGACGGCAAATGGAATTTGTACGAGGCGAGTTTGCCAGGCAGCAAAAAGGATTACCCTTATTTTTATGCTACTTCAAAGCTTGGAATCAGTACACTTTTGCGTAATGACAATGAAAATTTCCAACCCCGCTATTCGCCAGACGGCAAGGAAGTCGCCTACCTAGAGAATCGCACTACGCTCAAAGTACTCAATATCGCCAGTGGACAGGCACGCACTGTTTTGCCGGGCAACTTTAATTACAGCTATTCCGATGGCGACCAATGGTTTGACTGGTCGCCGGATGGGCGTTCATTAGCTGTGCAATTTTTGGACTCCAATCGTTGGGGGGAAGAGGTAGGCATCATTGATGCTCAGGGGAAAAATCCATTAATCAACTTGAGCAAAAATGGTTATGACGATGCACGCCCGATGTTTTATCGCGGGGGTGAAGGGGTAATTTGGCTGAGCGACCGAACTGGCTTGCATGCCACTAATGGGCAAGGCCAAACAGACGTTTTCAGCTTAGCGCTTACCCGACGCGAGTGGGTTCGCAGCCGTTTGGATAAAAGTGAATTTTCATTGCTCAAGAAACGTGAGGAAGAAGAAAAAACCGAAAAAGAAAAGACAGAAAAACTCAAAGCTGAGAAATTACCAGCTGTGAGCGCGGCGGAGTCTGAAAAACCCGCAGAAGGCAAGCTCGACACCACCGCCAAACTCCCGTCAGCCCTTACTTTTGACTTAGAAGGGATCGACGATCGGCTCCAGCGATTAACTCCCAACTCCGGGAATATTCGCGCAGCCGCCATGACGCCAGACGGTGAAACCCTATTTTACGTGGTGCGCACCGAAGATACCTATGAGCTATGGACCCATCGCGTGCGCATCAAAGAGGCTAAACGCATGGCAATATTCCCTGGCGCGGCGCAAGATAAAGTAGATTTGCAATTCGATTCAAAAGGAGAGAGCGGTTTCCTATTGATGTCGGGGGCAATGTATAAATTCAAAGTACCCAAAGAAGACGGTGACGTCAAGGCGGAGCGTCTTAAATTCAATGCCGAAATGCGCTTAGACAAAGTGGCCGAGCGCAGTTATTTGTTTGAGCATATTTGGCGACAAACTCGCGAAAAGCTCTATGTGGAAGACATGAGTGGTGTTGATTGGAAAGCTTACCGAAAAACCTATGAAAAGTTTCTGCCGCATATAGCCGACAACCATGGTTTTTCCGAAATGGTGAGCGAAATGCTTGGCGAACTTAATGTCTCGCACACTGGCGCGGGCTATCGGCCCAGCAACACCGAGGGCGACTCCACGGCTTCGCTGGGTGCCTTTTTTGACCCTCTCTTTACGGGTCCTGGAATCAAAATATCCGAAGTTATAGAAGGCGGTCCGCTAAGTAATGTTCTGAAAGACGGTTCGCCCGCGATCAAAGCAGGGCAAATCATTGAGAAGATAGACGGTATAGCTCTCTTGCCGTCAACAGAATATGACAGTCTTCTCAATCGCAAAGCAGGGCAACGCATTTTGCTAACGGTAATTGACCCGGAGAATGGCCAACCTGTTGATGTCCTTGTTAAAGCTATTTCTCGCGTTGAACTGGGTGAACTGCTGTACCGCCGCTGGGTCAAAACAGAACGCGCCGTCGTCGACAAAATCTCAGGGGGACGCCTGGGATATGTTCACGTTCGTGGAATGAATGACCGCAGTTTTCGAACGGTATTCGGGGAGGCCTTAGGTTTTCAAAGTGGCAAAGAAGGTCTCATCGTGGATACTCGGTTCAACGGCGGGGGCAACCTACACGACCAATTGGCAACATTTTTAAGCGGTAAAAAATACCTGGAGTTTTTCCCAAGAGGTCAATCGCTTGGTTTTGAGCCGCGTGACCGCTGGACAAAACCCTCAGTTGTTCTCATGAGCGAAAGCAATTACTCAGATGCCCATCTTTTCCCTTGGACCTACAGGCACCTCGGGATTGGAAAACTAATCGGTATGCCGGTGGCCGGGACAGGAACCGCCGTTTGGTGGGAGACACTCCAAGATCCCACGCTTTACTTCGGTATCCCCATGGTGGGTTTCCGGGATTTCAAAGGGATTTACATGGAAAGAGCGCTTTTGCAACCAGATATTCGTGTTCCAAACGATCCTTCAGAACTTTCGAATGGACGCGACTTCCAATTAGAGGCTGCGGTGAAAGAATTACTCAATCGTTAATCAATGGTTGTCTTGGCGTTTACTCTCCCGGATAATGAGAGTGAATGCCAATCCTTTCTTTAGCTGCGTCAACATTTAAAGGTGCGTAATTGTCCCAAGTGAGCTCTAGCTTCGCGATTGATCTAGAAAAGCTGAAAAGCTTGGGTATCAACGACCCGCGCTCTGCAGCCGCCTTAGAAATGATCCTCGACAAATCGCTCACCAGCGATCAACGTCTGTTCCTCAGTCTTTGGGGCTCTCACTTATTGAAAACTGTCCTCTTTGAGCCGAAAAAGAAAATAATTACTGCCGGCAATTTGGTTGAAGAGGGGTATTTAATAATTAGTGGCAGTTTAGTAGGTATAGAGGATGATCATATCTACAGGCTCGGACCAGGAGCCGTGCTGGGTTTGGCAGAGGGCGTCATCAACCGACCCAGCAAAATGACTGTGATTACCGCAACTTCGGTTCAAGCCAGGTTAATTCCTTTTCATAAAATAGACTCCGTTATTTCTTTGCTGCCCAAAGAGGTGCGGGGAATTTTGTATACCATTGTCAAGCGCACCTTGGCTTTGCAATGAATCCGATGACCTAAAAGCAGTCCCTGAAGATGAATGAATTCGAATCTCAAAGTTATTCGGACGGCGAAGTAATATTTGCGATCGGTGATTTAGCAGAACATCTTTATTTCATTGAAACAGGTACGGTTGAACTTATTAACTCCCAGGGCAATGCTTTTGCTTCTGCAACGCAGGACCAATCTTTTGGAGAGGCAGCCATCTTGCAAGGAGGTGTGCGATCGGCCGGCGCGCGCGCAAGAGGTCCTGTAGATTGCAGAAGAATTACCGCTTCGGCGGCTTCCCAATTGCTTCTCAGCCATTCGCCTTTGATGGTACTTATTTTAGAAGCCCTGCTATTGCAGCAAAGTATGCGCAACGCACTTCGCAATCCATAAAGCTGGGGTTGTATGAGTCCATTGAACTCGCAGTACCTCAACACTTCCAACGGCGATTGGGTCCGCGGCTTACTTTCGTCTTATGCTTACTTAAGACATTCTTGGCAGACCGATTGGCTTGGATTGCCAAAGGTCCTTGAATACTGTGCAGAGTATTTGAAGTTATCGACAAACAGCGGAGATAAAGATGTCCATACGCTGCTCAATACTGCTTTTGCTATTGCCGAACTGATTGAAAATGAAAAAGGGTGTGGCACTGGTACGCCAGAACCCTGCTATCACAACAGATTGCATTTTGCTGATTCGCTAACCACCATCACCTTGCAGTGTGGCTTGGAGCTTGAAAATGGCGCGAGTCCAAACACCGCTTGGCAGGCAGCCTTATTGCTCATTGCCGTCGGTCATGACTTCCGGCACTCAGGAAGCGTCAATCGGCATGTGTCGGATATCGAATCTGCCTCAGTCAATTTTTTAATCCCTGTGATGACGTCCATGGGTGTAGACGAAATCTGGATTGAAAGGATCTGCGCGGTTATATTGCGCTCAGACTTCAGTTTAGTGAAAGAAAATCACTTGCGCGTTGATGGCCGTTCATTTTTATGGGATAACGAGTGGGCCACTGTTTTACTCAATGAAGCAGATGTAATGGCCAGCGCATCGGCAGACTTTGGCCCAATCCTAAGCAAGGCGTTAGCCTTGGAATGGAAAGCGATCGATTTTCCGCCATATGCCACCGTCGCCACTGAATCTGGCCGTCGGCATTTCTTGTCTACCATCCAGTTTTCAAGTTATTCTGGCCGACTACTGTCTTGCGGGCTTTTGGCGCAGACTTGACGTTTTGGTAATTCAAACCTGATTAAATTGGATCTAAGTGTTTGGACTCTAATTTTGATTCCACTCATTATCACGATTCAATATTTTGAAAGTGTCGTTACATTATGAATTGCATCCAATGTAATTTGGAAGTTAAAGACGGGAAGCGCTTTTGCTCAGAATGTGGCGCACCACAATTTTTGTTGTGTCCGGCATGCAATTCTCAGTCGCCTTTGGGCAAGTCCTTTTGCTCGGATTGCGGCACAGCGATTGGCGCGCCCCATACGCCAAGCAAGCAGGCGGACTCAAAAAATATTGAAAAAAAACCAGCGGCTATCGACGAGACAAAGGAGATCAATAGTGGCGAGCGCAAAGTAATTACTGTCCTTTTTGCTGATATCAAAGGTTCGATGGAGTTAATCGAACATTTGGACCCGGAAGATGCGAGAGCCTTGGTGGAACCAGCCTTGCAGTTGATGATCGACGCCGTGCTTCATTACGATGGTTACGTGGTGCAGACAACGGGCGATGGCATTTTTGCGATGTTTGGCGCGCCCGTTGTTCATGAGGATCACGCCCATCGCGCGCTGTACGCCGCATTGCGCATGCAAAGTAAACTCAAAGAATATTCCGCCCGAATATGTGCAGAAGGTTATCAACCCATTCAAGGCAGGGTTGGCGTGCATACCGGCGAGGTGGTAGTTCGCCCATTAAGGATCGGCAATGGCCAAGTCGAATATACCCCGATAGGCCACTCCACCAGCCTAGGCGCACGCCTTCAAACATTGGCCCCGGTAGGTTCGATTGCCGCCTCAGAGGCGATTCGTCAACTTTGCGAAGGCTCATGCGAATTCAATGACTTGGGCCTCACCAAAGTCAAGGGCGTCACCGAATTGGTAAAAGTATATGAAGTTACCGGCATGGGCAAACAACGCACAAGGATGCAGCGCTCTGCTGGTCAAGGCTTCTCCAAATTTGTTGGTCGCGCTCGGGAGTTGGATGCAATAAAAACCGCAGTGGCTCTAGCGCAGGCGGGCAGCGGACAGGTCCTTGCTATCGTCGCCGAAGCAGGCACAGGGAAATCCAGGTTGATTTTTGAAGCCATGGCGGACATCCGAGCAGCTGCAAACGTGCTTGAAACGTCTTCGGTGTCCCACGGGAAAACATCTTATTGCCTTCCTTTGATTGAATTACTCCATTTATATTTCGCCATTGAGGCCCAAGATGATGAATACAAAAGGCGCGAAAAAGTAATCAATAAAATTGCAGATCTAGATCCTAAATTAGTGGACATACATGCTTATGTGCTGAACCTATTAAACCTGGGTTCCTCAGACGACACCTTGCTTGAAGGGGATGAACGCACGCAGGAACTAAGGACATGGGAAGGCATAAAGCGTTTGTTCGTGCGCGAATCAGTCAATCGTCCATTGACATTGATCTTTGAGGACCTGCATTGGATAGATGATCAAACACAAGAATTTCTAAATGTACTTACCGACGCCATAGGAACAGCAAGAATTTTATTGATTGTCAATTACCGCGCCGAGTACGTTCACCAATGGGGAAACAAGTCCTACTTTACCCAAATCCGCCTTGACCCTTTAGGCCAATCTACTGCAACTGAAATGCTCGGGGCAATGTTGGGTAGTAACGAACAGTTATCCGATCTGAAACGTCTTATTGTTGAGAAGTCAAGTGGCACCCCATTTTTCATGGAAGAGATGGTGAAAGCATTGTTTGACGATGGGACTTTGGCTCGTGACGGCAAGGTCATCCTGACCAAAAAATTGGACGAATTAGATATACCTTCGTCTGTGCAGGCGATTCTCGCGGCGAGGATCGACAGACTGCCATCTCAAGCGAAGGAGATTTTGCAAACGCTTGCGGTAATTGGAAGAGAATTTCCAATGCCACTGATTTTGTCAGTGACTGGCCTTTCACAAGATAAGCTTGAAAAACAGCTTAAAGAATTGCAATTGGGCGAGTTCATCTACGAAACCACCGTCTTCGGTGAAAAAGGTTATATTTTTAAAAGTGCACTGACCCAAGATGTCGCATACAACACCCTATTAGTTGAGCGCCGAAAGATCTTGCATGAGCGAATAGGCGCTTCAATTGAAGCGGTATTTCTAAGCTCAATTGATGACCATATTGCTGTCCTAGCCTATCACTATGGGCGCAGCAACAATATTGATTTGGGTATGCAATACCTAACCCATTCGGGACGGCAGAAGTTGATGGAGGCACGGAAAAGTTCTGGGCTAGGCTCTCTTCATGCATTGATAAAATCCGAAAATACGGAGTTTGCATCTGATGTTCGTACAACAGTATCTACCATCGATTCTGTGGAATCTATTTGGCGCTATCCCGTCAAATCAATGGCAGGTGAAAAACTTGCCTCTGTATTTGTTTCTGACAAGGGGATAGTTGGTGATCGGGTCTACGCTTTTGTAGATGAAGAGTCCAACCGAACAGCCGTAGTGCGCAAATGGGCCGATAATTTTTTGAATTATCACCCTCATTTCGTTTCCGAACCCAAGGCTGGTTCAGAAATCCCAACGTTACAAATAGTCATGCCATCAGGTGAAACCATCACCACGAGTAACTCGGACGTCGAAGAACGAATTTCCACTGCGTTCGCACGAAAGTTAAAACTTTTGGCTACTGCGCCACCTGGTCTGTTGATTGAGGTGCCTAAAGGAACTTTGGGTGGATCGCTAAGTGAGGTTACCGAATTCCCGCTGGGCGGCGGCGCCCCGGCAGGTGCATTTTTCGATTATGGTTGCCTGCATCTGATCGCCTCGTCGACCCTGGATCATTTGCAAAAAGTCTACCCCAAGGGACGTTTTGATGTTCGAAGATTTAGGCCAAATATTGTTATCCAGTCCGATGCTGCCGCATTTATTGAAAATTCGTGGGTCGGCCGTACCATCGCCATTGGCAACGAGTTGGTACTGCGCGTAAGTATCCCGTGTCCCAGATGTATTAGTGTGACCTTGGCACAAGATGACTTACCCAGAGACCCCGGTATTCTTCGGGCTATCGCAGAACAAAATATGTGCGATCTCGGTGATTTTGGGAACCTTCCTTGTGCGGGCGTTTACGCAGAGGTGATTCATGCCGGCAAGATTCAATGCGGCGATACCTTGCGTTTTGTGGAATGAAGAATCAGCTGTGAGCAGCCGCTCCCTGGGTAGCGTATCTCTAAGTTAAAGCGCCAGCCCGCGTGTGCCCCCATAGTGCGATGCATTAAACAACCGTGCCTCCTTGATACCTGAACTGGCTAAATGACATTGAGTAAGGGCACCCATGCTTCGGTTTTTTTTGCAATAACCTGGTGGGGCGCAGAGGTTTAAATATTTGTCGGTTTGGTCACCCCGATAGGCCTTTCATGGCATTACAGTCAGCACATGCCTGTTTCCGAATTGACGGCCTTGCTGCTCTTGTCCACCGTCACCAGCTTTACCCCCGGACCCAATACCACGGTGTCGACCGCGATGGCCGCCAATTTCGGACTTCGCCGTGCCATGCAGTTCGTCTGCGCAGTGCCTGTCGGCTGGGCGCTTTTGTTCAGCCTGTGCGCTGCAGGTTTGGGTGCGGTGGTGCTGGCCGTGCCTATGCTGCGCCTGGCCATTCAAGGCCTGGGCATGGCTTATTTGCTATGGCTGGCCTTCAAACTAGCGACCACCAGAAGCCTAGCGCAGGCCGATGCGGGGGGATTGGAGGTGGGCTTTCGCCAGGGCGTACTCTTGCAGTTTGTGAACATAAAGGCCTGGATGCTGGCGCTGACTGTGGTGGGCGGCTGGCTGGCCGGACGCGAGGATGTGCTGGAGCGCTTTGTCCTCATCCTGCCCTTGATGGTCGCTTTCGGGTTTGTGAGTAATTTGTTTTATGCCGTGCTGGGCTCCATCGCCCGTCAATGGCTCAGCGGCCCCGTGCGCGACGGTCTTCCCACCGGTTTGCGCTTGCAGTGGTTTAACCGCGCCATGGCGGGTTTGTTACTACTTACGGCCCTATGGATGGCGCGCATATGAGGCATAGCGAACCAATCTGACCCGCTTCCGTTCAGTTGTACTCGCGAAAAGTTTGTGAAGTGAGTTAGGAATGAGAACGCATGAGGACCTTGCAAACTTCAACAAGGAGCATGGCCTTGACTTTGAGATGCGTATAGGGATCAAGTCGGGCCTAGAAGTCACTGGAATCATTGGCCACAGCAAGTTCTCCTATGACCTGTGGGGCAATACGGTGAACACGGCCAGTCGGATGGAATCAACCTCAATACCGGGCAAAGTTCAAGTGCCCCCCAGCACCTATTAGCTGATCAATGCGCACTTTGGAGTACCAGCGCATCAAGAGGTCGAATGTAAAGGCCTGGGGCTGATCATGACTTATTTTGTTGCCGTCAGCTTTAAGAACGCTTAGGCAGGACCTGCAAGCACATGCAATTTCATGGCTTTGCCAGTTAGGATGAAGTACCAAAGCTCAAGCATCATGTGAAATGCGATTCAAGGTAATGGTGGTGGTAAAGAGCTGATGTCAAGAATTTTATCGAATTAACTCGAAATAATAATTAAGGCAACAAAATGAAAAAGTATTTAATTTATATCACTATATTATTGGCATCTTTGAACTCTTATGCAGCAAATAATACTGTGTTTACCATTGATGGAAATATAGTCCCTAATAAATCAATTAAATTTGATTCATTTTTTGTAGACAAAGACAATTCCTTAACCGCTAGTGACGTAGTGAAGCTAGGGGATGCGTTCCAAAATGCAGGCGATCTAAAAAATATAAACGGTCGGCACTGGAGCATGCTGGAAATAAAAAATTCCGAAAATATAGATCTATTCATATCAATAAATAAAAAAAATTGGGACAGAGACTCAGAGCTATATATTTTGAATCCTGATCATAGTTTAATTAAACTAGATACTCATAATTTTAATGGGTTTAATTATGCCTTTAAACCAATCCCAGGCGATGAGTTAAAGCCATATCCAAGCCGCAGCGTATTAGTCGGTATATCGAAACAATCCACCATAAATTTAGTTATTAAACACCCTATGGATTTCAGTCCTGATGCCTACGACTCTTTTTATATAAGCAAATACGCCGAAAAATCTGAAAGAGATAGAGGAACCCTTTATATTGAAGGACTTATGACTGGAGGAATTTTTTCAATTTTCATATTTTCTATATTTGTTGCATTAATATATCGTGACACTTCAAATATACTATTTTGCGCATGGTTGTTATTTTCCTTTTTCTCTACATTGAATGACTTTAATATTTCCGATTCCGGCTCTAGGTTTGGCGAGTTCATAATAGATTTAAATACTTTAACCTCACCCGCTAATAACAAGTTGATTGATTGGGGCTTGTATTATTACTATCCATTGGTCTTAGCAATATGCATATTTCAAGTCTATATAGGCTCGCTATTGAAAATAAAGGACAATTATCCGAAACTATTTCGACCACATATTTTACTAGCATCAATAATTTATATTCAAATATTTATTATAATTGCGCACCTGATTTTCCTCACATTCGGATACTCTGGATTTGATAATATTGATCGGTTTTTCACTGACCAAATACATATTGAATTCGTGTCGGGTTATGCTCAATATATATACCAGATCGCCATAACATTTTTGTGCGTTGATCAACTTCGGAAAGGGAATACCTGGATAATTTTTTTCCTTGCTGCGATGATGGTAGGAATTGCAAATGGCCCTCTCAGAGGGCTTATTTATCCATATATGGATCCATTATGGGTTATGATGGGTCAGGTTCTGGGAATTAGCTCTGAGATCTTTTCAAATATCGCCTATCCATTTTTTACACTTATACAAGCCATCATTTTAACTTGTGGTGTAGCAAGTAGATTAAAGTTTTCACAAGGCCAGTTAGCAAAAGCTAATGAAGAAAATCAAAAAATTCTGATCGATCAAAACCAGACGTTAGAAGTTAAGGTTAAGGAGCGCACCAAAGATTTACAGCTGCAGACCGACAAGACAGAAAAGTTGATGTTGAATATCTTGCCGAATTCAATCGCAGATCGTCTGAAACAAGGTGAAACTGATATCGCCGATAAACATCTGAATACGACTATTTTGTTCAGCGACTTGGTGGGATTTTCAAAGATGTCCTCACAGAAAACTCCAGAGGAGCTGGTCTTCCTGCTCAACGATTTGTTTAAACGCTTCGAC
>Ga0114968_10000717_pt1 | contig 24857 bp, 20 predicted proteins | sample M_130807_EF_Meta_FD_87020 | JGI IMG/M metagenome (GOLD analysis project Ga0114968, IMG submission 87020) | Freshwater microbial communities from Lake Montjoie, Canada to study carbon cycling - M_130807_EF_MetaG | ecosystem: Environmental > Aquatic > Freshwater > Lake | place: Lake Montjoie... | reverse complement strand
GACTTCGCCCACCACGCCCGCCACCAGATGGCAATAGCGTTGCAGGTTGGGATAGTCGAGGTAACGCGTCTGTTCGAGGTCCATCTGGCAGCCCTCAATCACACTTTGCAATTGCTTTTGGGTAATGCCGTACGCACCGGTATGAGGCATCAATGCCAACATGACCGGGTGGCTGGGGCTGCCGGCGTAGGCTTTGGCCACCTCGTCGCTCCACCAGGACAGCTTGGTGGCGGCAATTCCCAAGTCCACTGCCTCGTCGACGACGTCATCGACTTCTCGGCAAAAGGCATAAAAAGCCGTAATCGCGGCACGCCGGGGCGCGGGTAAAAAGAGAAATGCGTAATAAAAACTGCTTCCAGAGGCAGCAGCCTTGTGCTCAACATACTGCGCCGGTGTCATTGCGCTATTGTCGCTCAGGCCTTTTCATCCAGAGCGCGCGCCAGACCAGCACCGACGCGTCCCAGGGGCGCAGCCGCGGGCGCTGGTGCAGAACCCGGCCGCCGAGCGCTTGAATTTTGTCCAAAATGCGCAGTCCTCCTTGCACCACCAGGCGCAGCTCCCAGCCCGCCCGACCCGGCACCCGGTGGACCAGGGCCGAAGCATTGTCCATGCGGGCACGGGCATCCTTGGCGCACTGTGCGATCAGTGCATCCGCGCGGTGCTTTTGCGCCGGGTCCTGCAGGTCTTCGAGTGTCAGGGACCATCGCTCGCACCAGTTTTGCGGGAAGTAGCAGCGTCCGCGGGGCAGATCGCGGCTGGGGTCCTGCCAAAAGTTGATCAATTGCAGTGCGCTGCAAATTCCGTCGCTCCAGGCCAGCGACTCGGCGTCGGTGACGCCATACAAGTGCAGCAGGAGGCGTCCCACCGGGTTGGCGGAGCGCTGGCAGTAGGCCAGCAGCGCAGCCTCGTCGGTGTATCCGGTGCCGTCGCGGGTTTTTTCAACATCCTGCACAAAGGCGTCCAGCAAAGCGTGTAGCAGGTCGGGGGGCAGTTGGTATTGGGCAATGGCCAGGCGCAGCGGCTCAAAGACCCAAGCCCAGGGGCCGCTTGACGTAGGCTGGTTGAGGCAAGCGGACTCCAGCGCAGTGCGGTAGGCCTGAAGGTCCGCCAGTCGCTGCGGCGCCAAGGATGTGCCCTCGTCGGCGAGGTCGTCGGCCGTCCGAGCAAAGTGGTAGATCGCGGCAATCGGCGCACGAAGGTGCGGCGGGCAAAGCCAAGACGCCACCGGAAAGTTCTCGTAATGGGTAATTGCTGTGGCCGGGGCAGAGGTTCGAAGCGGCGCCATAGCGTCATTTTGCCTTGCGGCCCTGTCGATGGTGTCGGCTCTCGGTCGCCGGCGTCGCGATGAAGGTATGTGTGCGCTTTGGGCACTGCGTGGGTTAAAATTACTAACCCGCTGGTCATTATTCAGCGGCTCCCGTTTTTTTGTCGATTTTTGCGCCCGCGTCTCTCTTATGAACTTCCATTCTTTACCTTCCCGACTCGTGTTTTTGACCTTGGCGGCTTCTCTGGTCGCCTGCAGCAAGCCGGTGCCCTCGGAGGAGCCCGTACGCGCCGTCAAGGTGATGGTAGTGGCCGCCGATGGCATCCGGTCGGGCGCCGAGTACGCGGCAGAAGTACGTCCGCGCACCGAGTCACGTCTCGGCTTTCGGGTGGGCGGAAAAATGTTGCGCCGCATGGTGGAGGTGGGTCAACACGTGCAGGCTGGACAGGCACTGGCCCAGTTGGACGCCCAGGATTTCAAGCTCTCGGTGGACGCCGCGCGGGCCCAACTGGCAGCGGCGGTGGCCAACCGCGACCTGGCGGCGGCGGACTACAAGCGTTTCAAAGACCTCCGGGAGCAAAACTTCATAAGCGCGGCGGAGTTGGAGCGGCGCGATGCTGCCCTGAAGGCGGCACAGTCCCAAGTGGACCAGGCCCAGGCGCAGGTCACCGCGCAAGGCAACCAAACTGCGTACACCACGTTGGTGGCGGATGCCTCCGGCGTCGTGACATCCGTCGATGCGGAGCCCGGCCAAGTGGTCGCAGCGGGCACGCCGGTGGTGCGATTGGCCCAAGATGGGCCGCGAGATGTCGTTTTTTCGGTGCCCGAGGACAAGATCACCCTGATCAAGCTCGGCTCATTGGTTGACGTGCGGGCTTGGGCCAGTCCCGCGGTGTACCAAGGCAAGGTACGCGAAGTTTCAGCCAGTGCTGATCCGGTCACGCGAACTTTTGTGGTCAAGGCGGCTTTGACCCAACCCGATGCCTTGCCCTTGGGCACCACGGTGTCGGTGCTGCCACAAGCCCTGGACCGTACCGGACCGTCGGTCATCAAATTACCCACGAGCGCGCTGCAGCATGATGGCTCCGCGGTTGCAGTCTGGGTTGTGGAGCGGGCCAGCATGACGGTGCGCCTGCAAGCTATCACCATTGCCACCGCCGATGGCAATGACGTGGTGATTGCCAGTGGCTTGCAAAGCGGCATGGAGGTGGTCGTGGCGGGGGTGCACGTGCTGTCGCCCGGTCAAAAGGTGTCGATCTATCAGGAGAAGGCAGCACCGCCCGCTGCGCCGGTGCAAGCGGCGGCATCGGTAGCCCCTGCGTCCAAGTGAGCCCGGCATGAAGCAAGACACCCCTAAACCCGGCTTTAACCTGTCCCGTTGGGCGCTAGAGCACAGCGCCCTGACCCGTTACCTCATGCTCGTGCTGTTGGTGCTGGGCATGGCGTCCTACTTTCAGCTAGGGCAGGACGAAGATCCGCCGTTTACCTTTAGGGCGATGGTGGTCCGCGCCTATTGGCCAGGGGCAACGGCGCAGCAAATGGCTGAGCAGGTCACCGACAAGATGGAGCGCGCTTTGCAGGAGGTGCCGTTTGCCTACAAGATCCGCAGTTTTTCCAAGCCCGGCGAGACCACGGTTTTCTTTGAAGTCAAAGATTCCACCAAGCCCGCCGAAGTGCCCAACCTTTGGTACGTGGTGCGCAAAAAACTGGGCGACATCCGCTACACCCTCCCTGCGGGCGTGCAGGGCCCCTTTTTCAATGACGAGTTCGGTGACGTCTATGGCGTGATTTATGCGCTGCAAGCCGATGGGTTCTCCGAGCTGGAGGTCAAAGACGCCGCTGATGAAATTCGGCAGAAGTTGCTGCGTGTGGCCGACGTTAACAAGGTGGACCTGTTTGGCGTGCAGGACGAAAAAATCTACATCGAAATTTCGCAACGCCGACTGGCGCAGCTCGGCCTGGACATGAACCAGGTCTTGGCCCAACTGGGGCAGCAGAACGCGGTAGAGAGCGCGGGCACCGTGCAAACGCCGTTGGATGTGGTGCAGGTCCGCGTGGCGGGGCAGTTCGAGGCGGTGCAAGAGCTTCGCGCCATGCCCATCCGGGGTAGCTCGGGTAACCAGCTTCACTTGGGTGACATTGCCGAGATTCGGCGTGGAACCGTCGACCCGGCCGGCGTGAAGATGCATTTCCAGGGGAAGCAGGTGCTGGGCTTGGGCATCTCCATGACCAAGGGCGGCGACATCATCGCGATGGGCAAGGCCCTTAAGGCAGCCACCGCCTCGATCAATGCGACGCTCCCCGCGGGCCTTCGGCTGGTCGAGGTCCAGGACCAACCCACGGCTGTGGCCGGTTCGGTAAACGAGTTTGTTCGTGCGCTGGTCGAGGCGATTGTGATTGTGTTGGCAGTCAGTTTCATTGCCCTGGGCTTTCACAAGCGCCCGGGCGATACGCTTTGGTACCGTCGGTATTACGTCGATATACGTCCGGGTTTGGTGGTGGGCATCACAATACCGCTGGTGCTGGCGGTGACCTTCCTGGGGATGTACTACTGGGGGATCGGGCTGCACAAGATTTCCTTGGGCTCGCTGATCATTTCCCTGGGGCTCTTGGTGGACGACGCCATCATCGCCGTTGAGATGATGGTGCGAAAGCTGGAGCAGGGCTATGACAAGGTGCGTGCTGCCACCTTTGCCTACGAAATAACGGCCATGCCCATGCTGACCGGCACCCTGATTACCGCGGTCGGATTCTTGCCGATTGGCATCGCCAAGTCGGTCACCGGGGAGTACACGTTTGCCATTTTTGGCGTCACGGGTTTGGCGCTCATGTTGAGTTGGCTGGTGTCGGTCTATTTCGTGCCGTACTTGGGCACCTTGTTGCTGAAGACCAAACCCCACGCCGCCGACGAAGACGAAAACGCGCTCTACGACACGCCGTTCTACAACGGGTTTCGACGCGCAGTGAATGCGTGTATCCGGCACCGCTGGGTCACCATTGGGTTGATGTTTGCCACCTTCGGGTTGGGCATCTTTGGCATGGGGAAGGTTCAGCAGCAGTTCTTCCCCGACTCCAGCCGTCCTGAAGTGCTGTTGGAGCTGTGGTACCCCGAGGGCACCTCGTTCGCGGCCAATGAGGCAAGCACGGCGCGCATTGAGGCGCGAATGATGCAAGAGCAGGGGGTCCAAAGCGTCACGACCTGGATCGGATCGGGCGTACCGCGGTTTTACCTCCCACTGGACTCGATTTTTCAGCAAAGCAACGTCTCCCAGTTGATCATCTTGCCCAAAGACTTGAAAGTGCGGGAGTCCCTTCGCATCAAGCTTCCGGCACTAATGGGGCAGGAGTTCCCCGAGGTTCGTGCCCGCGTCAAGATATTGCCCAACGGGCCTCCGGTGGCGTATCCGGTTCAGTTTCGGGTGATCGGCCCCGACCCTGAAGTGCTGCGCCAACGGGCCAACGAAGTGAAGTCCGCGATGCGCGCCAACGCGAATATGCGGGGTGTCAATGACAACTGGAACGAGCCGGTCAAAGTATTGCGGCTTGAAGTGGACCAGGCCAAGGCTCGGGCGCTGGGCGTGACCAGCCAGTCCATCGCGCAAGCCTCCAGGATTCTGCTGTCGGGAAGCACGGTAGGCCAGTTCCGCGAGGGCGACAAACTGATCGACATCGTCTTGCGCGGCCCGGTGTCGGAGCGCAACGCCATCTCTGACATTGGAAACGCCTACCTGCCAACGGCGAGCGGCAAGTCCATTCCGCTGACGCAAATCGCCAAGCCGACGTTTGCCTGGGAGCCGGGCGTGCTGTGGCGCGACGGTCGCGACTACGCCATCACGGTACAAGGGGACATTGTGGAAGGCCTGCAAGGCGCCACGGTGACGGCTCAATTGCTGCCCGAACTGAATCGGCTCGAGGCAAGCTGGAAAACCGCCGGCAACGCCGCCTATCGAATTGAGGTGGCCGGCGCGGTCGCCGAAAGCAGCAAGGGTTCCAGCTCGATTGCCGCCGGCGTTCCTATCATGCTGTTTATCACCTTTACCTTGCTGATGTTGCAGCTGCACAGTTTTAGCCGTGCGATGTTGGTCTTTTTGACGGGGCCGTTGGGTATTGCCGGCGTGGCGGGTGCGTTGCTGATTTCAGGGCGACCCTTCGGCTTCGTCGCGCTCTTGGGGGTGATTGCATTGATGGGCATGATTCAGCGGAATTCAGTGATCCTGATCGATCAAATCGAACAAGACCGCGCCAATGGTGTACCGGCCTGGGACGCCATTGTGGAGTCTGCGGTCCGCCGCTTACGTCCCATTGTGCTGACGGCCGCGGCAGCGGTGCTGGCCATGATTCCGCTTTCTCGCTCGGTGTTTTGGGGGCCGATGGCGGTGGCCATCATGGGCGGCTTGATTGTTGCCACGGTTTTGACCTTGCTGGCGCTGCCCGCGATGTACGCGGCCTGGTTCAGGGTGAGGCAAGATGGCCCCTCGACGCAGGCTAAAATAGCGGACTGACCGATTTCAAAGGTCCAGCAGTGTCTGCGTGCTCCCGAGCGCGTGGTTGTGTTGGGCCAAGATTTTTTCCGCGCGGGTGGCGAAATTGGTAGACGCACCAGGTTTAGGTCCTGACGGTAGCAATACTGTGCGGGTTCGAGTCCCGCCCCGCGCACCATCCATGAGTACTTGATTTCCCACTTTCGGGGCATCGCACAGCCGTGATTGGCGGGCGTTGCCCCTGACCTTTAGGAGCCTTTGAATGACTGTGATCGTTGAAACCCTGGAAAAACTCCAGCGCAAAATTACCCTGAATTTGCCCGTGGAGGCGGTGCAGTCCGAAGTCAGCGCACGCCTTCGCAAGATGGCACGCACGGTGAAGATGGACGGCTTTCGTCCTGGCAAGGTGCCCATGAACGTCGTGACCCAGCGCTATGGGTACTCGGTGCATTACGAAGTCATGAATGACAAGGTCGGTGAAGCGTTTTCTGCTGCTGCCAACCAAGCCAAACTGCGTGTTGCGGGTCAGCCCAGCATCACCGAGGCAACCGGCGCATCGGAAGGTTTCATGGCGTTTGATGCGGTTTTTGAGGTTTTCCCGGAAGTCGTGATCGGGGATTTGACCAGCGCTGAAGTCGAAACCGTCACCGCCGACGTCACCGACGCAGCCATCGACAAGACCATCGACATTCTGCGCAAACAGCGCCGTACATTCTCGCAGCGCCCCCATGACGCCGCTGCACAGGACACCGACCGTGTGACGGTCGACTTTGAGGGAAAGATTGACGGCGAGGCGTTTGAAGGCGGCAAGGCCGAAGACTTCCAATTCATTCTTGGCGATGGGCAAATGCTGAAAGAGTTCGAGGAAGCCACCCGCGGCATGAAGTTCGGAGAAAGCAAAACGTTCCCACTCGCGTTCCCCGCGGAATACCATGGCAAAGACGTGGCTGGCAAAACCGCCGACTTTTTGGTGACCCTGAAAAAAGTAGAGGCAGCCCACTTGCCAGCGGTCGATGATGCATTGGCGGCCGCGCTCGGCATTGCCGATGGCACCGTGGACGGTTTGCGTGCCGACATTCGCAAGAATTTGCAACGCGAAGTCAAGGCCCGCTTGCTCGGACGCAACAAGCAAGTCGTGATGGATGCCTTGGTTGCAAAAGCCGAACTGGACTTGCCCAAGGCCAGCGTTCAGTCCGAGGTGGATCGCTTGGTGGAGGGTGCGCGCGCCGATCTCAAGCAGCGCGGCGTTAAAGATGCCGACAAAGCGCCCATCCCGGGCGAACTATTTACCGCCCAGGCCGAGCGCCGTGTCCGTCTGGGCTTGGTGGTGGCCGAGTTGGTCCGCACCCATCAGTTGCATGCCACCGCCGAACAAATTAAATCTCACATCGACGAACTGGCAGCCAGCTACGAAAAGCCGACCGAGGTGGTGCGTTGGTATTACAGCGACAACCGCCGGATGGCGGAGGTGGAGTCTGTTGTGATTGAAAACAACGTCACCGCTTATGTACTGTCGCAATTGAAGGTCACTGAAAAGGCGATCTCCTTTGACGAGTTGATGGGGCAAAATTAAGCTGCGACTCTTGAAAGTCATTGCAGAGACCGGCTCAAAATTCGTATCTTTAGGTCGAATGCCGGGCTTGCAGCGGCGCCATTGATCCCCAATTCTGGTAGGTGGGTGTGCCAGTGAAGTGCCACCGTTAATTTTTTCGGAGACCCTATGAACGTGAAATATGGAATGCCGGGCCCGCTGGAGACCCAAGCCCTGGGCATGGTTCCCATGGTGATCGAACAGTCGGGCCGTGGCGAGCGCTCGTATGACATTTACTCTCGGTTGCTCAAGGAGCGCGTCATCTTCTTGGTGGGACCCGTCAACGACCAGACAGCGAACCTCGTGGTAGCGCAGTTGCTATTCTTGGAGAGCGAGAACCCTGACAAGGATATTTCGTTCTACATCAACTCCCCGGGCGGCTCCGTGAGCGCTGGCATGGCGATTTTTGACACCATGAACTTCATCAAGCCCGATGTCTCCACCCTGTGCATAGGCATGGCGGCCAGCATGGGCGCGTTTTTATTGACGGCCGGCGCCAAAGGCAAGCGCTTTTCTCTGCCGAATTCCAAGGTCATGATTCACCAGCCCTTGGGCGGTACCCAAGGTCAGGCAACAGAAATCGAGATTCACGCGCGCGAGATCCTGAAAACCCGTGAGCAGCTGAACAAAATTTTGGCGGATCGCACGGGTCAACCGCTGGAAAAAATCGAGCGGGACACCGAACGCGATTACTACCTCTCGGCAGACGAAGCCAAGGAATACGGCCTGATCGACCAAGTGATTGCAAAACGCCCCTGAATCCTTGCGCTTTGACGCAATAAGCCCGACGGTGCCATTCTTCGCGGAACGGCACCGTTTTTAGTTGGTTATCATTGGTTCTCTCACCGAAAAGGCACTTGTTCCATGGCAAAAAAAGAAGGCACTTCGAGCGAAAAGAACCTTTACTGCTCTTTTTGCGGAAAGAGCCAGCACGAGGTTAAAAAGCTCATTGCAGGCCCGTCCGTGTTCGTTTGCGACGAATGCATCGATTTGTGCAATGAAATCATTCGTGATGAAGTTCCATCGATCGCCGGCGATGGCGACGCCCGGGGCGACTTGCCGACTCCCTCCGAAATTAAAGCCAACTTGGACAACTATGTGATCGGCCAAGAACCGGCCAAGCGCACCTTGGCGGTGGCGGTTTATAACCACTACAAGCGGCTCCGCCACCAGGAAAAAGCCAAAAAAGACGAGGTTGAGCTGACAAAAAGCAATATTTTGCTGATCGGGCCGACCGGTTCTGGCAAAACTTTGCTCGCGCAAACGCTTGCGCGCATGCTGGATGTGCCCTTTGTGATGGCGGACGCAACCACCCTGACCGAGGCGGGCTACGTGGGCGAGGATGTGGAAAACATCGTTCTCAAGTTGCTCCAAAGCTGCAACTACGAGGTGGAGCGCGCCCAGCGCGGAATTGTTTATATCGATGAAATCGACAAAATTTCACGTAAATCGGACAACCCGTCCATTACGCGTGACGTGTCGGGCGAAGGCGTGCAACAAGCGCTGCTCAAGCTCATCGAAGGTACGATGGCCAGCGTGCCGCCCCAGGGTGGGCGCAAACATCCAAACCAAGATTTCGTGCAAATCGACACCACGAACATCTTGTTTATTTGCGGTGGTGCATTTGCCGGTCTTGAAAAAGTGATTGAAAACCGGACCCAGTCTTCCGGAATTGGCTTTGGCGCCACCGTCATGAGCAAGGCACAGCGCAGTCTGACCGAGGTTTTCAAGGATGTGGAGCCCGAAGACCTGATCAAATTCGGTCTGATTCCTGAGTTGGTCGGACGCATGCCCGTGGTGGCGACCTTGGCTGAACTCACCGAGGACGCGATGGTGCAGATCCTTACGGAACCCAAAAACGCCTTGGTCAAACAATACGCCAAGCTGATCGCCATGGAAGGTGCCGAGTTGGAGATCCGACCCGACGCGCTTCGTGCGATTGCTAAGCGTGCGCTGGCTCGCAAGACCGGGGCCCGGGGACTGCGCTCGATCTTGGAGCAGTCACTGATTGACACCATGTACCAGTTGCCCGACAGCAACGAGGTTGCCAAAGTAGTCGTGGATGCGTCCACGATCGAAGAAAATCATCCGCCGTTGCTGGTTTATCGCGAGATTGCCAAGAAAGCCTAGCCCCCTGCACTTTGGAGGGGAGTGCCGTTTAGGCCCTGATTTGGGCTGGGTTTAGCCGAGATTTCGAGAGCAGGGCGCTTGAATTTTGTTAAAACCTGACCATATCGAATACACACACGAGGTTTTTATATGTCCGGTCACACCCCTCTGCCTGCCCAGCCCATGGAGCTGCCGATGTTGCCTTTGCGCGACGTCGTCGTTTTTCCGCACATGGTGATACCGCTTTTTGTGGGGCGCCCCAAGAGTATCAAGGCCCTTGAGGCTGCCATGGAAACGGATCGCAGGATCATGTTGGTCGCCCAGAAGACCGCCGCCAAGGATGAGCCCTTGGTGACCGACATGTTCGAGGTGGGCTGCATCTCCACTATTTTGCAGATGCTGAAGCTGCCCGACGGCACCGTCAAGGTGCTGGTCGAGGGGCATCAACGCGCTGCGGTCAACAAAATTGAAGACGGTGAATCGCATTTCACCGCTGTGGTTACGCCCATCGAGTTACCGGCAGAGCTGACCGGCGACGCAGAAAAAGTGCAGGCGAGTGAAATTGAGGCCCTGCGGCGCGCCGTAATGCAGCAGTTTGATCAGTATGTGAAGCTGAACAAAAAAATTCCGGCGGAAATCTTGACCTCGATCGCCAGCATTGACGACCCCGGTCGTTTGGCGGACACAATCGCCGCGCACTTGCCGTTGAAGCTGGAAAACAAGCAGGTGGTCTTGAGTCTGGCGGGGGTCAAGGCGCGCCTGGAAAATCTGCTGGAGCAGATTGAGCGCGAAGTGGATATCCTGAATGTGGACAAAAAGATCCGCGGTCGCGTCAAGCGCCAGATGGAGAAAAATCAGCGGGATTTTTATCTGAACGAGCAGGTCAAGGCGATTCAAAAAGAACTTGGCGATGGCGAAGATGGCGCGGACATCGAGGAACTTGAGAAAAAGATCAAAGCCGCCAAGATGCCCAAGGAGGCCTTGAAAAAGGCGGAGGGCGAACTCAAGAAGCTCAAACTGATGTCACCAATGTCGGCCGAAGCCACCGTGGTGCGGAATTACCTGGATGTGTTGATTGGCCTGCCGTGGACCACCAAGACAAAAATCAAGCACGACCTGGGAAATGCGGAAACGGTACTGAACCAGGATCACTATGGCCTAGACAAGGTCAAGGACCGTATTCTGGAATATTTAGCGGTGCAGCAGCGCGTCGACAAGGTCAAGGCGCCGATTCTGTGTTTGGTGGGGCCGCCCGGTGTGGGCAAGACTTCGCTCGGTCAGTCTATTGCCAAGGCCACCGGGCGCAAATACGTGCGGATGGCGCTCGGCGGTATGCGCGACGAGGCCGAGATCCGTGGCCATCGCCGTACGTACATCGGTGCGATGCCGGGCAAAGTCTTGCAAAGCTTGAGCAAAGTGGGCACCCGGAACCCCCTGTTTTTGCTCGATGAGATTGACAAGCTAGGGACAGATTTTCGGGGCGATCCGAGCAGTGCCTTGCTTGAAGTGCTTGACCCCGAGCAAAACCACAAGTTTGGCGACCATTACGTTGAAGTTGATTACGACTTGAGCGACGTCATGTTTGTTGCCACCTCCAATTCGATGAAGATCCCAGCGGCGTTGCTGGACCGGATGGAAGTGATTCGACTGTCCGGATACACCGAAGACGAGAAGACCAGCATCGCCTTGACTTATTTGTTGCCAAAACAGATGAAGAATAACGGTGTCAAAGATTCGGAGCTGTTGGTTTCCGAAGAGGCCGTGCGCGACATTGTTCGCTACTACACCCGTGAGGCGGGTGTGCGCTCGCTCGAGCGCGAACTGTCCAAGATATGCCGCAAGGTGGTAAAGGGCCTGTTGCTCAAGAAATTGGTGCCCCAAGTCCGTGTGGATGTTGACAATTTAAACGACTACCTGGGCGTGCGGAAATTCAATTTCGGGCGCGCTGAGGATCAAAACCAAGTTGGCCAGGTGGTGGGATTGGCGTGGACCGAGGTGGGCGGCGATTTGCTGACCATTGAGGCGGCGTTGATCCCCGGCAAGGGCGTAATCACCCGGACCGGTTCTCTGGGTGATGTCATGAAAGAGTCGGTCGAAGCAGCGCGGACGGTGGTGCGAAGTCGGGCTCGGCGTCTGGGCATCAAAGATGAATTCTTTGAGAAAAAGGACATTCACATCCATGTGCCCGATGGAGCGACCCCTAAAGATGGCCCGAGTGCCGGCGCCGCAATGGCAACCGCATTTGTATCAGCGCTCACCGGGATCGCGGTGCGTGGTGATGTGGCCATGACTGGCGAAATCACCTTGCGCGGCGAGATTACCGAGATTGGTGGACTGAAAGAAAAACTGTTGGCGGCGCTTCGCGGGGGCATCAAAACGGTTCTGATCCCTGAGTCCAATGCCAAAGATTTGCAAGAAATCCCGGACAACGTCAAGAAAGGCTTGGAGATCATTCCAGTCCGGTGGATCGACCAAGTGCTTGAATATGCATTGGTTTCTCAGCCGGTTGCGCTCCCGGAGGAGGACGTATTGGCAGTCCCGGCGCCGACGGTCGATGGGGCGCAAGCGTCACAAGAGGCCATCAAGCATTGAAGCCAATGGCTAGCTTGATTTCTGTTTGATAGAGGCGAGAAAACCGGAAAAAAGTGTTTATAATTCGCGGCTTGAAACGCGGGAATAGCTCAGTTGGTAGAGCGCAACCTTGCCAAGGTTGAGGTCGAGAGTTCGAGACTCTTTTCCCGCTCCACATTCCGAAAGGGAAGCGAACAGGCTTCCCTTTTTTGTTAGCGGATAGGCATGCTCTGTGACGAGTGTGTTTCAAAGACGGCGCGGTAGCAAAGCGGTTATGCCCCGGATTGCAAATCCGGTTAGTCCGGTTCGACTCCGGACCGCGCCTCCATTTTTATGCCACCTGCCTTTGTTTACCGGTTGGAGGCATAGCTTTCTGGTTCACAATAGCAGGCTGAGCCCGAGTGGTGAAATAGGTAGACACATCGGACTTAAAATCCGCCGCTTCGTGAATAACGGGCGTACCGGTTCGATTCCGGTCTCGGGCACCAACTAAACTATTAGAAAACTCAAGTTCACCTTGGGGTAACGCCTAACGTGACTTTACCCGCCCCAACCGCAGTCCATGCCACGTTACAACACCCCTTTTGAGATCCACGTTCACGGGCAACTCGCACTGCGGGCAGACATCGGATTTGACGCCCTGCAAGAGGCGCTTAAGCCCCTGTGGAAGTACGCAGGCGCCCGCAATCTGACGGACGCTGCCGCGAGTGCCTACGAAGATGAACCGGGAATCACTTTTGCGGCGGAGGAGCACCTATTGCAGATGTGCTGGACCGTGGCGGGAGACGACGACTTTCGCCAAGTGCTTGACGAGATTTGCATGAACCTGAATGATGTGGCGGCTTCGGGTGCTGCTATTGAGGTGACGTTCTACGATACCGATTTTGATGATGAGGACGAGCAAGCACCGGAGGGCGAATCGCGCGACGATTTTGTGATGCTGTTCGTAGGTCCCAACCCCGCTGCGATCATGCAGGTTCAGCGCGATTTGCTGGTCCAAGACGTGGTGAGCATGATGGAGCGCCATTTCGATGGCGCCGAGTTGGGCGGTGTGGTGGCCGAGGTGGACAAACTCTTTGCCCAACGCTTTGATGCTTTGGTTAGCTCATTGGAGATCGGGAAGCCTCCCCGCGGACCGGGCGGCGGCTTTGGCAGTGGTCACGGAGGTGGTCGCAAACCCCGACATCTGCACTAAATCCGGTAAAGTTGCGGCGAATATACGCCGCAACTTTTTTCGCTTAACAGCCTCTCGTAATCGGCATCTCAACTTCTTTTGGATGTAACGCGTATTTGCCTAACTCGAGTTTGGCGATAGCGTTGCGGTGCACTTCGTCCGGGCCATCGGCAAAGCGCAGGGTGCGGGCGCTGGTGTAGCTATAGGCGAGCGGGAAATCGTCGCACATGCCGCCGCCGCCATGCACTTGCATCGACCAGTCGATAACCTCACAGGCCATGGTTGGCGCGACCACCTTGATCATCGCGATTTCGTTCTTGGCAAACTTGTTGCCACCCATGTCCATCATCCACGCCGCTTTCAAGGTCAAAAGCCTGGCCATGTCGATTTTGCAACGTGCCTCGGCAATACGTTCTTGGGTGACGGTTTGCGCCGCCACAGGTTTTCCGAAAGCAATGCGCGACGATGCCCGTTTGCACATTAGTTCGAGCGCGCGCTCGGCCAAGCCGATCAGCCGCATGCAATGGTGGATCCGCCCCGGTCCAAGGCGTCCCTGCGCGATTTCAAAACCCCGTCCCTCTCCCAAAAGAATATTGGTGACGGGAACTCGCACGTTCTTGAACAGAACTTCCATGTGCCCGTGGGGCGCATCGTCATAGCCAAACACTGTCAGCGGTCGCACGATGGTGATACCCGGGGTGTCCGCTGGGACCAATACCATGCTCTGTTGCGAGTGGCGGGCCGCTTCAGGATCCGTTTTTCCCATGACGATAAAAATCGCACAACGCGGGTCACCCGCGCCAGAGGTCCACCATTTGCGGCCATTGATGACGTAGTCATCGCCATCACGCTCAATGCTGGTGGCAATATTTGTGGCGTCGCTGGATGCCACATCGGGCTCAGTCATGGCAAATGCGGACCGAATTTTCCCCTCCAGCAGTGGCTTGAGCCAGCGCGCCTTGTTCGATTCAGACCCGTAGCGGGCAATGGTTTCCATGTTGCCCGTATCCGGAGCAGAACAGTTGAAGACCTCGCTGGACCACATGACACGGCCCATGATTTCTGCCAACGGGGCGTACTCCTGGTTGGTGAGGCCAGCTCCGTGGTATCCAGACGCCTCCGCACTGTCTACAGGCAAAAACAGATTCCAAAGGCCTGCCGCTTGGGCCTTTACCTTTAAATTTTCGATGGTTTGCAGTGGAGTCCAGCGCTTACCAGCGGCAGTGTTGGCTTCGATTTCCGCATGATAGGCACCTTCAGCAGGATAAATATGCTCGTCCATAAAGGCCAGCAGCTTGGTCTGCAGCGACTTGGTTTTTTCTGAGTATTCGAAGTCCATAGCGTTTCCAATCGATGGTTGTGGGAAAAAAAGGAAAAGGGCAGATCACGCTTGCTGGGCGAATTTCCAGGCAAGCTCAGCCAGAGGTTTGGCGCCGGCACCCGAGCTCACCGCTTGCGCACTGGAAGCAGTGCCTGCCTCCACGCGCTTGGCGATGCCTTGCAAAATGGCAGCAATCCGAAACATGTTGTAAGCCATGTAAAAGTTCCAATCGGCCGTGAGCGCCTCGGGACTTGCCAGCCGGGTGTTTTCGCAATACATGCGGACATAGTCCGCTTGGGACGGAATACCCAGCGCCGCGAGGTCAATACCGGCGATGCCTCGAAAACTGCCTGGTGGGATATTCCAGGCCATGGCGTGGTAGCTAAAGTCGGCCAAGGGATGACCCAAGGTAGAAAGTTCCCAGTCCAGTACCGCAAGAATGCGCGGTTCGGTCGGATGAAAAATCATGTTGTCCAGACGAAAGTCGCCGTGGACGATGCTGACAGTGGTTTCCGACTTCGCCATCGCCGGGATGTGGTGGGGTAACCAGTTAATCAGTTCATCCATCTCCGGAATCGGCTGGGTGATGGAGGCCAGATACTGTTTGCTCCAGCGCGCTATTTGGCGTTCAAAATAGTTTCCTGGGCGGCCGTAATTCCCCAAGCCTTGGCTCGCAAAATCCACCAAATGAAGCGCTGAGATAACGCGGTTCATTTCGGCATAAATGGCTTGGCGCTCCGCGGGCTCCATCCCAGGGAGGGTTTGGTCCCACAGTATGCGCCCGGCAATGAATTCCATAATATAAAAAGCCCGACCAATCACCGACTCGTCTTCGCAAAGAACCAGCATTTCTGGCACCGGCACCGCCGTCCCGGCGAGGCCGCGCATGACGGCATATTCCCGTTCGATAGCATGGGCGGAAGGCAACAGCTTAGCGACGGGCCCCGGTTTGGCGCGCATGACATAGCTTCGAGCAGGCGTATTGAGTTTGTATGTCGGGTTGCTTTGTCCTCCCTTGAAGGATTCCACCGTCAGCGGTCCAGCGAATCCTGGCAGATGGGTTTTCAGCCACGCCGACAGCACTTCCACATCAAACGCGTGTTTGCCGCCAACCGCTTGCGTGCCAACAAAATGGTCAAAGTCGCTCATGGTCTTTTCCAATGTGAGGGGTTACCAGGCTCAAGCATCAGCCTCGGCGATTTTGAGCAATGCCGCCCGATCGCGGACGACCAGGCCGCCCGGCTCAATCCGTATGATGTGGTCGCGTTCCATGGACTTGAGTTCCTGGTTCACGCGCTGCCGCGAAGCGCCAAGCAATTGAGCAAGTTCCTCTTGGGCCAATTGCAACCCGATGCGTACTTCACTGCCATCGCTCAAAGACGGGACGCCATAGCTGCGCACCAGGTGCAGAAGTTGTTTGGCCAGCCGCGCTCGCAGAGGCAAGGTGTTGAGGTCCTCGACCAAGCCGTAAAGTTGTCGGATACGCCGAGAATGCAGGCGCAGCAGCGCTTCGTAAAGTTCTACGTGGGTGGCCAAGATCTTTTTGAAATCGGCCTTCGCCACACAAAGAGTTGTACTTTCCCCGTGCGCATAGGCATCGTGGGTGCGCCGGTCCCCATCGAAGATGCTGACGTCGCCGAACCAGATTCCCGGTTCGACATAGGTCAAGGTGATTTGCTTGCCAGACAAGGACGTGGAGCTCACCCTGACCGCGCCCTTGGCGCAAGCAATCCACTCTTCCGGTGGCTCCCCTCGCGCGGCGATCAGGTCGCCATCGCGGTAACGCTTGACGTAGGCACAGCGCAAAATGTCATGCTTGAGCGAGGGGGACAGTGCGGAAAACCAGCGCCCGGCGTTGATCGCGCTTCGTTCCTCGACAGTAAGAATCGGTTCGTCCATGGTCGGACTCTACAGAAAAAAGGCTCGGGGTCGCATGCGTCCCATTGTGACCGTGAGAATGCTCACCACTGAAACGCTGTTGTCGCATGGGCGTCAAAACACGCTTGATCAGCCTATGCCAGCGTTCTAGGCCGCAGCGCTTTCTTTTTGAACCATTCGGTCCAGTTCGGCACAAACATCGTCGATGCAGCCTGAAATAACAATGCGCCCGGCGTTGTTATGGGCCTGGCCCGCGTCGATCACCCGAACGATTCGCAAAGGACGGTGGTTGATGACGGTGCGCGGCCCACGCGTTGGGGTCTGTACTTGACTCTGTCCACGCACGAGCGGATAAATGGCTGCAGGGCCGCGCGTTTGCGTGACCACACCGCGTTTAGCCGGGCGTTCGTTTTCAGGCTTAAACCAATCCGCCAGCCGGTAGAGAGTGGCAGAAACCGTTTGGGAGGAGAGCAATGGGATCATGATGGGGTGCCTTTGATGGTTACATGATCATGGTGTTGCGGATCAGGCCTACGGCTAAACCTTCAATCTCGAAGGGCTCGCCGGGCTCGACCACAATGACTTGAAAATCGGGGTTTTCCGGGTGCAGCTCAATCAGATGTTTGTTGCGCCGAAAGCGCTTCACGGTAACTTCTTCACCAATACGAGCGACAATGATTTGTCCATTTTTGGCCTCTTTGGTCGACTGGACCGCCAACAAGTCTCCGTCCATGATGCCCACATCCCGCATCGACATCCCGCTGACTTTGAGTAAGTAGTCGGGTTGACGTTGAAACAAACTGTGCTCAACGTAATACGTTTGCTCAACGTGCTCTTGTGCCAGGATGGGCGAACCTGCCGCCACCCGCCCAACCAAAGGTAAGGACAGTTGCGCCAGCCCGGGGATGCCCAAAGAGAGCTGCTTGGAGCGTGAAACATGCAAGTCGCGCAAGGACTGGCCACGCAAGCGGATACCCCGAGAAGTTCCACTCACCAATTCAATCGCACCTTTGCGGGCCAGGGCCTGTAGGTGCTCTTCGGCGGCATTTGCAGATTTAAAACCGAGTTCAGCGGCGATTTCAGCTCGGGTCGGTGGCGCACCGGTGCGCGCAATGGCACTTTCAATCAGGGTCAGAATTTCTTGCTGGCGTGCAGTCAATTTCAAGGTTTCAAGCATGGTGGCTCCTGGTGGTGGGCGAATGCCATGGATACTGGCAACACTGTAATCTTAAACAGTGGCTGTATTTTTATCCAGCTTAATTCCTTTGGCAAGGATTTTTTTCGGCTTGGTCCAAAAGCGTGGCGAAATTGCACGCCGAACCGCCGGCTTGAAGACCGCCCGTCTAGGGAGATGATTGAAACGGCGCACCGTGGAGTTGGGCCCCCGCTTTGAGTCCCTTTTTGGCAAACCACCCTTGGTTGACCTCCAGTACATAGCGCACCGGTTTGCTTGAGCAATGGGAATCCGTGGTTTGGGGGCGCATGTCTTCGAGGTTGACGATCGTGCCGTCGTCCGCGACAAACGCCGCAGTGAGGGGTAGCAGGGTGTTTTTCATCCAAAAGCACTGCTGGCTGGGCGCTTTGAATACAAACAACATGCCTTCTTGCTGCGGCATGTCGCTGCGAAACATCAGCCCAGTGGCATGCTGCTCTGGGGTCAGAGCTACCTGCGCTTGGATTTGATGAATACCAACCGTCAAGGTGGTGCGCGGGAGATTCATCTGGGGTGAGGGTTGGGCAGTGCTGGGACCGGACATCGCCGTGAGTAAGGCGGCCGCAAGTGCTAGTGAACGGGTATGCGTCATGCCCTTGATTGTGGACCAAATCCGCGAGTTCCGGGGCGTGGGCCCGCGTCTGATTCGGGGTAAAAAACCGTGGATGCGGGTCGGTTTGCTCTCATGAAATTGACAGAATCCCGTAATTGTTTGGGACTAGAATTGGATTTCACTGGGCGGTTTCGGCTGACGAAATTATCGCTCGCCACTTTCTAAGAATTGACATCCAACAGAGACCGCTCCATGTACCAGCACATCAAAGTCCCCACCGAAGGCCAAAAAATTACAGTGAACAGCGACCTGTCTTTGAATGTGCCCGACCATCCCATCATTCCATTTATTGAGGGCGATGGAACCGGTCTCGACATTACGCCGGTAATGCTGAAGGTGGTCGACGCGGCCGTCGCTAAAGCCTACGGCGGCAAGCGCAAAATTCATTGGATGGAGGTTTTTGCAGGGGAAAAGTCGACCAACGTGTATGGCCCTGATGTGTGGCTACCCGAGGAAACGCTGCATGCCATCCGCGATTACGTGGTGTCGATCAAAGGCCCGTTGACCACGCCGGTTGGCGGCGGTATTCGTTCATTGAACGTGGCACTGCGCCAAGAGCTCGACTTGTACGTTTGCTTGCGCCCGATTCAATACTTTGAAGGCGTTCCCAGCCCAGTCAAAGAGCCCCACAAAACCAATATGGTGATCTTCCGTGAAAACTCGGAAGACATCTACGCCGGGATCGAATTCGAGGCGGAGTCTGATAAGGCCAAGAAGCTGATCAAGTTCCTGCAAGATGAAATGGGTGTTAAGAAGATCCGCTTCCCGAATACGTCGGGCATCGGCATCAAACCCGTTTCACGAGAAGGCACCGAGCGCTTGGTGCGCAAAGCCTTGCAGTACACCATCGACAACGACAAACCGAGCCTGACGATTGTTCACAAGGGCAACATCATGAAGTACACCGAGGGTGGCTTCCGCGATTGGGCTTATGCTCTGGCGCAAAAAGAGTTTGGCGCCGAAATGATTGATGGCGGACCTTGGTGCAAATTCAAGAATCCAAAGACGGGCAAAGAGATCGTGGTCAAGGACAGCATCGCCGATGCGTTCTTGCAACAGATCTTGTTGCGTCCAGCGGAATACAGCGTCATTGCCACGCTGAACCTCAACGGCGACTATGTATCTGATGCATTAGCTGCACAAGTAGGCGGAATCGGTATTGCCCCTGGCGCGAACCTAAGCGATACCGTGGCCATGTTCGAAGCGACCCATGGTACGGCTCCCAAGTACGCCGGTAAAGACTACGTGAACCCAGGATCAGAAATTTTGTCAGCTGAAATGATGCTTCGCCATATGGGTTGGATCGAGGCTGCCGACCTGATCATCAGCTCGATGGAAAAATCTATTGCCAGCAAGAAAGTCACCTACGACTTTGCCCGGTTGATGGATGGCGCCACCCAGGTGAGTTGCTCAGGCTTTGGTCAGGTGATGATCGACAACATGTAAGTCTTGGGGCGGCGTGCCGCCCGTGGCTAAAAAAATCGCCAGTCCGTCTCCCGACGGCTGGCGATTTTTGTTTTTTGTGCTTGAATATGGCCCAGTCAGCTCCAATTACCCTCACAAGCGCGAGCACCGCAACCGACCTCTAGAATAGAAAGCATGGCGACCACCCCTCCATCCAAACCTCCCGCTGTCCCCCGCACTAGCCCCCGGCGTGACGACGGCGGCGCCGTGGTTTTGGAGCGACGCACCCAGAAAGTTCAACCGCCCCAGATGCACCAGGTGCTGATGCTCAACGATGACTTCACTCCGATGGAATTTGTGGTGATGGTTATTCAGGAGTTTTTTGCCAAGGATTTGGAAACGGCCACCCAGATCATGCTCAAAATTCATTTGGACGGCAAAGGAGTCTGTGGTGTCTATTCTAGGGACGTTGCGGCCACCAAGGTTGACCAGGTTTTGGAGGCGGCGCGTCGTTCGGGACATCCGCTGCAGTGTGTAAGTGAGCCAGTGGGTTTTTGAGGCGATGACGCCAGCGACAGTTTGGTAGGTGCGGCCCCGTTTCGGGCGGTATCTGACATTTGAATGAGAAAAAGGAACAGCCATGATCGCCCAAGAGTTAGAAGTTAGTTTGCATATGGCCTTCGTGGAGGCGCGCCAACAGCGCCACGAATTCATTACTGTGGAGCACCTGTTACTGGCCCTATTGGATAACCCCAGTGCGGCTGAAGTGCTCCGCGCCTGTTCAGCCAACGTGGACGACCTGCGCAAATCGCTGACGCACTTCATCAAGGACAACACCCCGCAGGTGGCGGGCGTTGAAGAGGTGGACACCCAGCCCACGCTGGGGTTTCAGCGCGTGATTCAACGCGCCATCATGCACGTGCAGTCCACTGGCAGCGGCAAGAAAGAAGTCATGGGCAGCAATGTGCTGGTGGCGATTTTTGGCGAAAAAGATTCGCATGCCGTGTATTACTTGCACCAGCAAGGCGTGACGCGTTTAGATGTCGTCAATTTCATTGCGCATGGCATCAAGAAGAACGAGCCGCCAGAGTTGCCAAAGGCGGGCGAGGGCGCCAGCGAGGGCGATGACGCGGGTGGTGAAAAGAATGAAAAAGCATCGCCTCTGGAGCAGTTCACCCAAAATCTGAATCAGCTCGCCAAAGACGGAAAAATTGATCCGCTGATTGGCCGAGAGCACGAGGTCGAACGGGTGATCCAGATTCTTTGCCGTCGTCGCAAGAATAACCCCTTGCTGGTTGGCGAGGCCGGCGTTGGAAAAACCGCGATCGCAGAGGGCTTGGCCTGGCGCATTTCCCAAAAAGATGTTCCGGAAGTGCTGTCGGAAGCGGTGGTTTATTCACTGGACATGGGCGCCTTGCTTGCCGGCACCAAATACCGGGGTGACTTTGAGCAACGGCTCAAGGGCGTACTGAAGGCCTTGAAGGATCGCCCCAATGCAGTGCTCTTTATTGACGAAATCCATACCTTGATTGGTGCCGGTTCGGCGTCGGGCGGTACGCTGGATGCCTCCAACCTGCTTAAGCCCAGCCTGAGCTCAGGGCAACTCAAATGCATTGGTGCGACGACCTTCACTGAATACCGTGGTATTTTCGAAAAAGACGCTGCGCTGTCACGCCGTTTCCAAAAAATCGACGTGCTCGAACCGACCGTCGAGCAAACCGTTGAAATTCTCAAGGGCTTGAAGTCGCGCTTTGAGGAGCATCACAAGGTCAAGTACGCGGTAGCGGCATTGCAGGCGGCGGCCGAACTCAGCGCCAAGTACATCAACGATCGCCACTTGCCAGACAAGGCGATTGATGTGATTGACGAGGCAGGGGCAGCGCAGCAAATCCTGCCGCCCAGCAAGCGTAAAAAGACTATTTCAAAGACCGAGGTCGAAGAAATCGTCGCCAAGATCGCACGTATTCCTCCCGCCAATGTCTCGCAAGATGACCGGGGCAAGCTCAAAACGCTGGACCGCGACCTCAAGAGTGTGGTGTACGGGCAAGACAAGGCGCTGGATGTTTTGGCCTCCGCAGTCAAGATGGCGCGCTCTGGCTTGGGCAAAGGCGATAAGCCGATCGGAGCTTTCTTGTTCAGCGGGCCTACGGGCGTCGGCAAAACCGAAGCGGCCAAGCAGTTGGCTTACATCATGGGCATCGACCTGATTCGCTTTGACATGAGTGAATACATGGAGCGCCACGCTGTGAGCCGCCTGATTGGTGCGCCTCCCGGCTACGTGGGCTTTGATCAGGGCGGCTTGCTCACGGAAGCCGTCACCAAAAAGCCGCATTGCGTGCTGTTGCTCGACGAAATTGAAAAAGCCCATCCCGACATCTTTAATGTCCTGTTGCAGGTCATGGACCACGGCACATTGACCGACAACAACGGACGCAAGGCCGACTTCCGCAACGTCATTTTGATCATGACCACCAACGCGGGTGCGGAAACCATGAACAAAGCGACGATCGGTTTCACCAATCCGCGCGAGTCAGGCGATGAAATGGTGGATATCAAGCGCTTGTTCACGCCTGAGTTCCGAAATCGTCTGGACGCGATTGTCGGCTTCAAGGCCCTCGATGAAAACGTGATTTTGCGGGTCGTGGATAAATTCCTTCTTCAGCTTGAGACCCAACTCGCTGAGAAGAAAGTAGATGTCACATTCACGGACAAGTTGCGTAAGCATTTGGCCAAAAAAGGGTTTGATCCGCTCATGGGCGCTCGCCCCATGCAGCGGTTGATCCAGGACACGATACGGCGCGCGCTCGCCGATGAGCTGTTGTTCGGCCGTCTGACCGATGGCGGCCGCTTGACGGTTGACTTGGACGACAAGGACGAATCCAAGACCGAAGTGCTGCTGGACATCCAGCCACTTCCCAAGCGCGAAGGGCGCTCGAAGCCGGAAGAAACGACCGCCGGCTGAGGCCGTTCATACGCTGTGATGCCAGGCTCGCTTGGCTTCACAGCGTCGATTCTGGTGTAAACTCGACTGGCTTTGCTGGTCTCGCTGCGACGTAGCGGTCCGTGCAATTCAATCGCAAACCGTTCCCACCAAGGTGTTCTTCGGTCCGCTTACTGCGGATTAGGAATAAGCGGGACGGCTTTAAGACTTAACCTTCGGAGTTTTTATATGTCAGTCACCATGCGCGAAATGTTGGAAGCCGGCGTCCATTTTGGACACCAAACCCGCTTCTGGAATCCCAAGATGGCGCCGTTCATCTTCGGTCATCGCAACAAAATTCACATTATTAATCTGGAAAAATCGCTGCCGATGTTCCAGGACGCCGCCAAGTTTGTGCGTCAACTGTCGGCCAAGCGCGGGACCATTTTGATGGTAGGTACCAAGCGCCAGGCGCGCGAGACCGTTGCGGCGGAAGCACAACGCGCGGGCGTGCCGTTCGTGGACCAGCGTTGGCTCGGCGGTATGCTGACCAACTTCAAGACGGTCAAAACCTCGATCAAGCGTCTGAAAGACATGAAGATCCAGCAAGAGGCAGGCCTCGACGCGATGAGCAAGAAAGAGCAGTTGATGTTCGCTCGCGAGTTGGCCAAGTTAGAAAAGGACATTGGCGGCATCCAGGATATGGCCACGCTGCCGGACGCTATTTTCGTGATTGACGTGGGGTACCACAAGATTGCGATTGCTGAAGCCCGCAAGTTGGGGATTCCTTTGATTGGTGTGGTGGACTCCAATCACTCGCCTGAAGGTATTGACTACGTCATCCCTGGCAATGACGACTCGTCCAAGGCAGTGACCTTGTATGCGCGCGGAATTGCCGACGCGGTGCTGGAAGGTCGCGCCAATGCAGTTGACGATCTGGTCAAGGCTGTGGTGGACCAGGGTGAAGACGAATTCGTTGAGGTGGACGAGGCTGCCTAAGCTTAGTTTTCGCCTCACAAGGGGGCTTGCTAGCCCCTTTTTTTTAATTTTTATTGATCAATCGAACTGATACGGAGTACTGGAAAATGGCTGCAATCACCGCAAGTATGGTCGCCGAATTGCGCGGTAAGACCGACGCCCCCATGATGGAATGCAAAAAAGCACTGACCGAAGCCGATGGCGACATGGTCAAGGCCGAAGAGTTGTTGCGTGTCAAGCTCGGCAGCAAAGCCGGCAAGGCGGCTGCACGTGTGACGGCTGAGGGTGTCATCACCGTTGCCAGTGCGGGCGCCGTGACCGCCATGCTGGAAACCAACTGTGAGACTGACTTTGTCACCAAGAATGACAGTTTCTTGGGCTTGGCCAATGCCGCTGCCGCCTTGGTCGCTGAACACAATCCCGCTGACATCGCAGCTCTGAGCGCCTTGGCGTATTCTCAGGATGGTTTTGGCCCGACACTCGAAGAAGTGCGCAAAGGCCTAATTGGAAAAATCGGTGAAAACATGACCTTCCGCCGCTTCAAGCGCTGCAGCGCAGGCAGCAAGGTGGCGTCTTACTTGCACGGCACCCGCATTGGCGTGCTAGTTGAGTTTGATGGTGACGACGTGGCCGCTAAAGATGTGGCGATGCACGTCGCCGCGATGAAGCCGGTCTCGTTGTCAAGTGCCGAAGTGCCCGCCGAGCTGGTTGCCCGAGAGCGCTCGGTGGCGGCTGCTAAGGCCGCGGAAGACGCAGCTGTGGCATTGGCTGCGGGCAAGCCCGTGCAGTCGCCCGAAATTGTTGCTAAGCGGATTGAGGGTGGTGTGCAGAAGTACCTCAAAGAAGTTTCTCTTTTCAATCAGTCTTTTGTCAAAAACGACAAGCAGACCGTCGAGCAAATGCTCAAGGAAAAAGCCACCACTGTGCACGGTTTTACCTTGTACGTAGTGGGCGAGGGTATCGAGAAGAAGGTAGACGACTTTGCAGCCGAAGTCGCTGCCCAAGTCGCTGCCGCCAAGGCTGGCTAAGCCCTGCGCGTTGCAAGGCGCGCCTTCCGGGTGCCATCCGGGCATCCGGACTTATTGACTCTCTGTTGGAACCTGTCATGACCTCTGCCAAGCCTGCTTTCAGTCGAATTTTGTTGAAGCTGTCGGGTGAGGCTTTAATGGGCGATGACCAGTTCGGAATCAACCGCGACACCATTGTGCGCATGGTTGATGAAATTGCCGAGGTCACGCGATTGGGCGTCGAGGTGGCGGTGGTGATTGGCGGGGGCAATATTTTTCGCGGTGTGGCGGGTGGTTCAGTCGGTATGGACCGGGCTACGGCCGACTACATGG
>Ga0114968_10000715_pt1 | contig 24893 bp, 26 predicted proteins | sample M_130807_EF_Meta_FD_87020 | JGI IMG/M metagenome (GOLD analysis project Ga0114968, IMG submission 87020) | Freshwater microbial communities from Lake Montjoie, Canada to study carbon cycling - M_130807_EF_MetaG | ecosystem: Environmental > Aquatic > Freshwater > Lake | place: Lake Montjoie... | reverse complement strand
CTGCAGATCCAAATTGAGGCCTTCCGGACCCGCAAGGAGACGATCAAGGCCACCTACACGGCGGCCGAAGCCCAGTCTTCGATTGCCGAGTCGGTTGCGGGCATCAGTGGATCGATGGCCGACGCCGGTGCTTCACTGCAGCGCGCCCAGGACAAGGTCGCCGAGATGCAGGCCCGTTCCGGCGCCCTCGACGAATTGCTGGCCTCGGGAGCCCTCACCGATCTCACGTCGAACCACGACGACATTCAGATTCAACTCGACAAGGCCTCGGCCACCTCGAGCGTGGACGCTCAACTGGCGGCACTGAAGCAAGAACTCGGTTCAGGTTCGTCCGGCGCCATCGGCACCGGCGAGGAAGGAAAGTAGTCATGGCGTCACGCGGATACGAAAGTGATCACGGCTTAACGACACGGATGTTCGTCACGGGCCTGGCGATTATGGCGCTCTACGTCGCCGTCGGCTTTGCCCTCGTCCGTCTCGGCATTGGACTTGGCGTCATTATCGTCATCGAGTTCGCCCTGATCGTTGGTCAGTACTGGTTCTCCGACAAGATTGCCATGGCCTCCATGGGCGCCCGCGTCGTGACGCCTGACGAGGAGCCCCAGCTCCACGCCATGATTGATCGCCTCTGCGTTTTGGCCAACATGCCTAAGCCTCGCGTCGGCGTTTCTCAGGTGCAGATGCCGAACGCCTTCGCCACGGGACGCAACCCCAAGCACTCCGTGGTCGTAGTCACCGAAGGCATTCGTCAACGACTCGACGACGAAGAGCTCGAAGCCGTTTTGGCCCACGAACTCAGCCACGTGGCTCACCGCGACGTGGCCGTTATGACCGTCGCCAGCTCCCTCGGCATGATCGCCGGTCTCATCAGCCGTATGGCCATGTGGGGCGCCATGCTCGGGGGCGGACGTCGTGATGACAACAACCAAAACGCCTTCATGATGCAGTTGATCGTGATGGTCGTCTCTTTTGCGGTCTACGTCGTTTCGTTCCTCTTGACCATGTCGCTCTCCCGCTACCGCGAGCTGTCGGCTGACCGCGCAGGTGCGATTTTGGTTGGCAAGCCTTCCGCCCTGGCCTCCGCGCTCACCAAGGTGACCGGCGACATGGCTCGGATTCCCAACAACGACCTTCGCCGCGTTGAAGGCATGAACGCCTTCTTCTTCACCCCGGCTCTCGCTAAGGGCTCCATGGGTGCACTCTTTTCAACCCACCCATCGCTCCAGAAGCGCTTGGACCAGTTGGCTCGCCTCGAGCGCGAGATGAATCAGTAGTGGGCCTACTCGGCAATCTCTTTGGTAAGACCAAGCAGATTGAACCCAAGCTTGATCAGCTCTTCGCCCTGCCGAGTGCCGCTCTCACGCTCGAGACGCAACTCGACCTGGTGACGAGCGGCCAAGCCGGTGTTTGCTACAAAGCGGGTTCCGGTTCCAGCGTGCTGGAAAGCGACGAGGAGATCCGTCAGCTCCTGACCGTGGGTGATTCGGAAGGCAAAATCAGCTTCACCGTGGACGACCTCGGTTACACCTGGGTCGTTATTAGCGACCCCGACCTCGGCAGTCTCGTGACGCGAGCGCACGGTGCTCACACCACACTGGTGGAGAACGGCCTCGGGCCACGCCTGCTCTGCACCGTCTTTACCTTTAGGCCCAAGAATCCGCCCGGCGAGGGATCGGTTTCGCTGGTCTACCTGGCCAAGTCGGGCACCTTCTACCCTTTCGCGCCGCGCGGAACGAACCGTCGCGATAACGAACTAGAGATTCGCGTGAAGAACTTTCTGGGTGACGAACTGCCGGTCGAACCGGACCTCAGCCGCTGGCTCGCCCTTTGGGGCATCCCCATCGCCTAACGGTGCGTGGCGAGGAACTCGTCCATAAACGAGGCGAGTTGAAAATCTAGCGCCGTGATGCCGCCCTTGTCGTGGGTCCATAACTCAATCCGCAGGGAATTAAAGCCAATGGTCATGATTGGGTGATGGTCAATCTCATCGGCCAGTGCCACCGATGCCGCGGCGAGTGCGCCGGAGACTCGATAGGGCGCTGAATGCTCCAGCAGCAAGTGTCCGCTAGCTACCCGCCACAGCGGGTGCGCGTCGAGCCAAGCATTGAGCTCCTCAGGGGAGGCCAGTTGTGGTCGACTCACGGATGTGTCATCGCCGCCGGGTCGATGGCGCCGTCGAACTCTTCGCCGGTCAAAAAGCCCAATGCCAGCACGGCCTCACGAAGCGTGGTGCGCTCCTTGTGAGCCTTCTTGGCTACTTGGGCCGCCTTGTCGTAACCGATCAACGGGTTGAGAGCCGTCACCAACATCAGCGAGTTGTTCAAATGCTGCTGAATCTGTTCGTAGTCGGGCTGGAGTCCTTCCACGCAGAACTCGGTGAAACGGAGGCAGGCGTCAGTGAGCAAATCAATCGAGTGACAGAAGTTGTGGATGATCACGGGCTTGCAGACGTTCAACTCCAAGTTGCCGCGACTGCCCGCCATGCCAATGGCGGCGTCGTTCCCGTAGACCTGGATACCGACCATGATCATGGCTTCGCTTTGGGTGGGGTTGACCTTGCCCGGCATGATTGACGAACCCGGCTCATTTTCGGGGAGCTGTAGTTCACCGAGACCACTGCGGGGGCCCGAGCCGAGCCAGCGAAGGTCGTCGGCGATCTTGATCAAGCTGGCGGCCAGTGTTTTAATGGCGCCGTGCGCAAAGACCAGAGCGTCGTGGGCCGCCAGGGCTGCGAACTTGTTAGGTGCGGTGATGAAGGGCAGCCCGGTGAGGCCAGCAATCTCATTCGCCACGCGTTCGCCGAACTCGGGGTGAGTGTTGAGTCCGGTGCCAACGGCCGTGCCTCCGGCGGCCAACTCGAGCAGGCCGGGCAGGACCAGCTGGAGGCGGTCGAGGTCGGCGTCGAGCTGGCTGACGTAACCCGAAAACTCCTGCCCCAGAGTCAAGGGTGTGGCGTCCATGAGGTGTGTTCGGCCGATTTTGACGATGTCCACGTAGGCCTTGGCCTTTTCGTCGATGGCGTCGCGAAGATGCTTCACGGCAGGGACTAAGCGTGACGTCATCTCTGAGGCGGCGGCGATGTGCATCGCGGTAGGGAAGGTGTCGTTTGAAGACTGACTCATGTTGACGTCATCATTCGGGTGGACCGGCTTCTTGGAGCCCTGCTCTCCCCCAGCCATTTCGATAGCCCGGTTCGAGATCACTTCGTTCACGTTCATGTTGGTCTGGGTGCCCGAACCGGTCTGCCAAATGCGGAGCGGAAACTCATCCATCAAGATGCCGTCGGCTACTTCTCGGGCTGCCCGCTCGATAAGTTCGGCCTTCGTGCCATCCAGCTTGCCAAGGGCGTGGTTGACCCGGGCGCTCGCCAGCTTCAAGATGCCAAATGCGCGAATAAGGGCCGGGGGCATGGTGTCGTGGCCGATTTCAAAGTGGTGCAGACTGCGCTGCGTCTGAGCACCCCAGTACTGATTACTGGGGACTTCAATCTCTCCCATAGTGTCGGATTCAATACGAAATTCGCTCACGGCGACTCCTTATTTCTTTTTGGCGTACATCGCGACGCCCTCGGTAACTAACTTGGTGGCCGCAACGACATCGCTTGCACGAGGGCCGTCACCGTCACCGGGTACTTCGAGAATCAGGGGCAAGTTTCGCACCTTAGGGTGACCGAGCAGCGGAGCCAGGCCGGCCGCTCCAATGGTGCCTTCACCGAGATTGGCGTGGCGATCCTTATTGCCGCCCAGCTCAGTCTTGGAATCGTTGAGGTGAAAACAGGCCAAGCGATCAATGCCGATCCGGTCATTGATCTCTTTGATTAGCTTTTTGGTCCCCGCCAGTGTCGAGTAGTCGTACCCACTGGCCCAGAGGTGCTGGGTGTCGATGCAGAGACCGAGCCGCTCGTCACCGCCACAGGCATCGATAATCGCCTCGATCTCTTCCAGCGAACGACCCACGGTCCCACCGGCGCCGGCCGCATTTTCAATCAAGATCGGGCAGTCGGCCACGCCCTTGGGTGCACTATCTGCCTCATCGAGTGCTCGCATCAGCCCCTCGGCAACGCGTTCGAGGGCCTCTTCGAAGCCCGTGCCCTTGTGGCTGCCCACGTGCAGAATCACACCCTGGGCGGCCATGCCGCGGCCTACCGACAGGTTGTGCGTCAGACAGGCCACCGACTTCTCGTAGAGCTCGGGGTTATCAGAGGCGAGATTAATGAGATACGTGGCGTGAGAGAAGGTGGCCTTGACGCTGGGGTGGGACGCAGCGGCCTCGCGATAGCCGGCCAAGACCTCAGGGGCGTACTGGCTGGGTTTCCACATTCGAGGGCTCTGGGTGAAGATTTGAATGGAGGTAGCCCCAATTTCGACACCGGCCTCGAGGGAAGGGACAAGCTTGCCGCCACCGCGGACGTGAGCACCTATGTTCATCGATGCCAAACTAGCGGGGATACCGCTACTTAGAATCCGGAGCCACGATGTCCGAACAGTTCACCCAAGCCGCCCGCGACCTCTTCGCCAAGAAGTCTCTCCTCCACGTCGCCACACTCGGTGCAGACGGCGGCCCCCACGTGACCCCCGTCTGGGGCGAACTCGATGGCGACGACATCATCATCAATACGGCCCTCGGTCGCGCTAAGGCCCGTAACCTCGCCAATGACGGACGCGTGGCCCTTTCGCTCACCGACCCCGACAACCCCTACACGGTTGTTTCCGTGCGCGGCACGGTGGTGGGCTTCACAACGGACGGGGCCGATGTTGTCATCGACCGACTCGCCAAGAAATATCTGGACGTCGACAGCTATCCCTTTCGTCGAGAAGGTGAGATTCGGGTTACGGTTCGCATCCGACCCGACCGCATCTCGTCGCAGCCCGATGATGTCATCGAGGGTGAGTAAGCGGGCACAGCGTCGCTACTCGATCGTCGTACTTCGTTTTCTTGGTCGGCCAAGAGTCGAGCCACCAAGAGTGCTGGGGAGCGTTGATCCCGAATGAAGTCGCCACGTCTTGAGCGATCGCTGCCGCCCAAATTGCTACACCCGGTGCACATAGGTGTGTGCCGTCTTGAGAACGCACCCGATCCCATGTTGCGGGCGGGGCCGATGGTGTTCGAGGTGGCGCTAGGTGGGCCGAGTACTTTCCGTTAACCGTAAAGGCTCTATCCACCGGAAAAAAGAGTGTTCGACCGGGATTCGCTGACACTAAGCGGAGCACTTCACTGATCCAAGCCTGTCGAAAGTGCTCCCTAAGTCGATTCCAGCGAGCCCGCAGTTCGTGGGTTTGAGTGCTGAAGTCCGCCGCTTGGACCATGGGAAATCCAGTGAAGACCACGACGCGAACGCCGTCACGACGAGCCGCATCCAGAAACGCTTGATAGAGCTTGGCGAAGGCAACGGGATCAGTGCTCGCCAATGGGGCATCCCAAATATTGGACATAATGAGTACGTCAGCTGGATGCTTAACCAGAAATGAATGCAACACACTCTTCCAATTCGAAGTGGTGAGTCCCCAGCCAGGTGCGGCCAAGGCGTGATATTCCACCTGCGGCATGGAGTGCATTGCGGCGGCGAGCCCGAACTTTCCAAAGTAGTAGAGCGAGTCACCTAGGGAGTTGACGCGAAGCGGCTTTTCGTGCGTGTACTGATCCTGATCCTCCGCGAGCCAGCTCGTTAGCCCTGCGATTGACCCCGATCCCACCGGTGGCGATGAAGGGGCATAACGGACCATCACTTCTCGCAAGGAGACACGAGGCTGCCACGCCATGGTGGTGCCAGCAAGGATGGCACCCACCGTCAAGATCGTGCCGCCGAGCGCTACGAAGCGGCGCACCCCCAGAGACCACCGCATGGACCGAATAGGTCGTTCGATCAAGAGGTAGCTGACCGTTGTTGCGACGACGATGAACAGGATTCGAACGACCATCAATTTCTTGCCGGCGACGCCAACTAGTTGTGGGGTGACGAGAATAATTACGGGCCAGTGCCAAAGGTACAGCCCATAACTCACGCGACCGATAAGGCGAAGTGGTGAAATCGAGAAGAGGCGAGCCACCCAGGTGGCTTCGTCGCGTATCGCCAAAATGACCATCGTGCTAAGCAGGGCGAAAACGACGAATCCACCTCGAAACATGAAACTCATTGGCGTGGAGTCTTCATGACCGAGAAACACCATCGCCGTCAAGACCAGACCAAGCGCGGCACCACCACCGATGTTGAGTGTCCGAGTTGAGAAAGCGCGCCGACTACCCACGACGCACCAAGCAGCAGTGGCGCCAATACCTAGATCGAAAATACGAGTGAAGGTGGCGTTATAGACGAAATTCATGCTGCTGCCATCACCCGCGTGGTACAGGAATGCCATCAACAGGGCCGATACGAGTGAGAGCAGGACCGTGACCATGGTCCCAACGCGCCGCCGACCAAGACGAAGCAGTCCAAGGGTCAGGAGTGGCCAGAGGAGATAGAACTGCTCTTCAATCGCCAGTGACCAGGTGTGGGCCAAGGGTGAGGGTGCTGAGAAATGGTCAAAGTACGAGTTACTCGACAGGGCCACCATCCAATTGCTGAAATAACCCAGAGTGGCAAACGCGAAATCTCGGAGTGACGCTAGGTCAATTGATGCCACGGAGACTGGACCAATAACGTGGCCCGCCAGCAAGGTGAAGAGCGAGATGCACACCAGCAGAAAGAAGAGTGCCGGGAGCAGTCGTCGAGCCCGCCGGCGCCAGAAGGCCACGAGGGATATTCGTCCAGTTTCTCGGTGCTCTTCCAGTAGCAATGAGGTAATCAGGAATCCCGAAATGACGAAAAAGAGATCAACTCCGAGATAGCCGCCACGGGCCACGAGAAACTTAAAGTGGTAGGCCACCACGCTCAAAACAGCGAGTGCTCGAAGCCCATCGAGTCCGAGAAGATGCTTGTTACGTAATGACATGCCCTCCATCTCCTAACACTCTCTATCCGAAAAGCTGAGCGAGCGGGTATCTCCCGCCCTGGACGTTACTGAGTTTCCATCGAGCCACCACAAGGTCGGTGGCACGACTGGTGAAGGTCGGTTGAAGGCGTTGACGAGTGTGCCGGCTTCATTGGAAAAGGTAATGGCAGCATCACTAAACATCGCAGCGATGAGCTCGCAGACTGCCGAGCCCTGATCACCCGACGAAATGACAACGTTGGCGAGAGCCCCTAATGACGTGAGTGTTGCAATATCGCGACCGGCCATGGGGGCGCCATATTCTTCCGTCACATCGAGCCAGAGTCCGTCGATCGATTGACCCCTCGCGAGCACGAGCGAGGCACCAATAACGGCGTCGATCTTTTGAAATCGAAGGAGCCCTTCACCGTCTGCGGCGCCGCCAAGCGCAACATCATCGGCCAAGACGACGACCCATGGCGTTTCCACTAGGGGCGCATCTCTTCTTCGGGTAGACGCTCAATATTGACGTCACGAAACGTCAGTACGCGCACCGACGGAACAAAACGGGTAGTTCGGTACATATCCCAGACCCAGGCATCACTCATGGTTATTTCGAGCAATGTTGGCGTCCCCGGTTGTTTAACTTCGACATGAACATCATTGGCCAAATAGAAGCGGCGTTCCGTCTCGACGGCGTAGGTGAACATGCCGACCACGGCCTTGTATTCCTGAACGAGCGAAAGCTCGAGCTTCGCCTCGTACTCCGTTAATTCCTCTTCGCCCATGGGCGGTTGGAACTAGTCCGCTACTACGACGCGGCGTTCCTTGATCTTGGCGGCCTTGCCACGCAGATCGCGGAGGTAGTACAGCTTGGCACGACGAACGTCACCGTAGGAGTCAACTTCAATCTTGGCGATGGTCGGAGCGTGGACTGGGAAGGTCCGCTCGACGCCGATGCCGAAGCTGATCTTACGAACGGTGAAGGTCTCGTGCAGGCCTGAACCCTGACGACGGATAACGACACCCTGGAAGACCTGGACACGCTCGCGGGTGCCTTCCACAACGCGCACGTGGACCTTCAACGTGTCACCGGGACGAAAGGCGGGAATGTCGTCGCGCATTGAGTCGCGGTCGATAATGTCGGTCGGCTTCATGAGAGTTCCTTTACTGCGTACAGAAGTAGGGATTCATCCTACCATCACGGCCCCTGAGGCTCCGTTGCCCGCTCACGAGAGCCTCAGGAGCGGGAGTTTCAGCGGAAAAAATCGGGAATTGGCAATCCTGAACTACTGTTCAAGGAACATCCGAGGAGGAATCTTGGCAACTCTGAAGCCTGCGAATTTCAGCTACCGATTTGAGGCATTTCTCATCAGCGCGGCCGTCCTCCTCCTGGAAATTAGCTATACCCGGATTGTCTCATTCAAGCTCTTCTACTACTACACCTACCTCGTCCTCGGCCTGGCACTCTTAGGTCTCGGTGCCGGTGGCGTGGCCGTGGCCGTATCGAAGCGCCTCAAGGCGTCGAGTACCGACAAAATCTTGTCCGCGAGCCTCCTGTTGAGTGCCGTTGCGGTCGCCGGGGGCTACCTGGCGATTTCCCCAATCAAACTCGACACTCTTTCGATTTGGGCTTACAACGCCAGCTCGATCTCCTCGATTCTCTGGTTGAGTCTCATTTGCGTTCTAATTTTCTGTGCCTTCGTTGGCCCAGGGATTGCCCTCGCCACCCTCTTTGGTCGTCAGCCGGAACGAATTAACTCGCTGTACTTCTCCGATCTCATCGGAGCCGCGCTCTCGTGTGCCATCGTTGGCACCCTGAACGCCACCTGGGGGCCGCCCGCAACAATCATGCTGGCGGCGTTCCTATTCACCGTCGCGGCCCTTCGGGCCCACCGTCGCAATTCACCCAAGTCGCTACCCGCCCTCGGCACCGTAGCTGTGGTCGCGTTGACACTCACCGTCTTCGCCGGTTCACTCCCCGACCAGACACTCGACGCCTCCAAGGGATTTCCGGCAAAGAAGAGCCTCGATACGTCATGGAGTCCGATTTTTAGGATCGACGCCGAACAACTCACGCCGAATGTACGGCTCCTCCGTCACGACGGCCTACCTGGCTCCACCGTATATCGCTGGGACCGCACGCAGAGCATGCTCAAGAACTACAACTTTGAACACGACATTCGACACCTGCCTTTCGTCGCCCTCCAAGGCGCACCGAAGGAAGAGGTCATTATTGGTGCGGCCGGTGGCCACGAAGTTCTCGCTTCGATTTACTTTGGTGCCAAGAAGATTGACGCCGTCGAACTCAACCCCGCGACCTTCAACCTCGTCAAGAACGAATACGCCGACTACGACGGCCATCTGGCCGACTATCCCGGCGTTAACTACCTGAATGCCGACGGACGCTCCTTCATCTCACGTTCCAACAAGTCCTACGATTTGATTTGGTATCCCGCACCCGACTCGTACGCCGCTTCGAGCGCTGCCCAGGCCGGTGCCTTCGTACTCTCCGAGAGCTACCTCTACACCTACAACGCCGTTATGGCCGTTACGAGCCATTTGTCGGAAGACGGAATCTTTGTCGCGCAGTTCGGTGAGTTATACAAGAACCTGCCCTCCCGCACGGCGCGGTTCACTTCCAATGTCCGCGTCGCTCTCGAGCAAATGGGCGTTACGGATGCTGGCAGTCACATCGTGGTTGTCACCACTCCCGACGCATTCGCCACGCCCGAGCAGTCGACCATCATGGTGAAGAAGAGTCCCTTTACTCCCGAGCAAGTCGCCGCCATCCGCGACAAGGTCACCTCAGCAACCTTCAATGGTCGCGTGGACTGGGCACCCGGTCTCAGCGTTGCCACTAATCCCATTCAGCAGATTGTCTCAGCCTCCCCTGCAGATTTGAAGACGTTCTACGCCAACTACCGGTTCGATGTGAAATCGGTCAGCGATAACAATCCGTACTTCTACCACTTCGCTAACTTCGGAAAAGTCTTGCGTGACTACAGCGCACCAGTCACCACACTCGATCGTGAATACGCCGTCGGAGAACGAGTCTTGGTATTACTACTACTACTCACAGTGCTCTTAGCGGCGATGTTCCTCCTCGTTCCGTTCTTCCGGATTCGAGAAGAGTGGCGACGCCTTCCCAAGAAAGGCGCCAGCGCCGTCTACTTTGCGATGCTGGGCTTCGGTTTCATCTTCTTTGAGGTGACCATGATTCAGCTGCTGAATCTCTTTTTGGGCTATCCCACCTACTCGCTTACGGTCTCACTGATGTCGCTGTTGGTCTTCGCCGGCATCGGGGCCTTCCTGAGTCCGCGCATCAACCAAGTGCGACACGCCACCATGATTGGCGCGATCTTGCTGGTAGGACTCACCGTCTTTTACGTGTGGGGCCTTAGGCCTCTCACCAACGGTCTCCTCGGTTGGCCGCTCCCCGGGCGCATTGCGTTGGCCTTTATCTTGCTGGCCCCTCTGGGGCTCCTCCTCGGCACCTTCATGCCGCGGGGAATCGCTCAGATTGCCAAACTGGGTGACCACAATGGTGAGTACGTGGCGTGGAGCTGGGCCATTAACGGCTTCGCGTCAGTGACCGGTTCGGTTCTGGCCACCATCTGCGCCATGCAGTTTGGATTTCAGGCCGTTCTCTTCATCGCCCTCGGGTTTTACTTAGTGGCCTTCGCGTCGCTCCCGCGCTTCCGTAGCGCCGACTAGCTCAAGCGTCAGGAAACTCTCGAAGAGCCTTTTCGTCTTCGGGGCTCATGGTGTACTGCGCCCACAAGTCGGGTCGGCGTAGTTGCGTTCGGCGAAGAGATTGCGCTCGGCGCCAACGGTCCACACGGGCGTGATCTCCCGATCGCAACACCTCGGGCGTGCTGAGCCCCCGAAAATCGGCCGGCTTGGTGTAATGCGGGTACTCCAAGAGACCAGCAGTGAAGGACTCCTCTTCGGGCGACGCATCGTTACCGAGTGCTCCGGGTAGCAGTCGAACGACGGCCTCAGTAATACAGAGCGCTGCCAGTTCGCCACCGGCTAAGACAAAGTCACCGAGGGATATCTCTTCGTCGACCACCATGTCCAGAGCGCGCTGGTCAAAGCCTTCGTAACGACCGCAGAGAATAGAGATTCCAGCGCCTGCGGCCAGTCGACGGGCCGTCGCCTGAGTAAAGGGTGTTCCGGACGGGGTAACGGCAATCAGGGGGCGAGGAAGATCGGTCACTCGCTCCACCGTGCGCACGATGGGCTCGGCGCGAAGCACCATCCCGGCGCCACCGCCAAAAGGAGTGTCGTCCACGCTGCGATGTGCATCATCAGTTTCGTCGCGCAGGTCGTGCGTACGGAGCTCCCACACGCCCCGCTCAGCGGCGCGACCCAAGATTGTGTCCTGGGCGTAGTGCTCGATCAGACCTGGGAAGAGGGTGAGGACATCAACGCGGAAACTCATTCGAAGAGACCTTCGGGAACGTCAACAACGATTCGTTCATTCGGCTCCACTTCAACGACGAAGGTCAGTGGGATCAAGATGCCACTGTCGAGTATCAACAAGTCAGAAGCGGGATTCTCCTCGACCTCGACGACCCGACCACGCTCCACACCATCGGTGGTGACGACCAGCGCATTGAAGAGATCGTCAATCCAGATGACGTCGTCGTCCTCAAGGTCAAGCGGTTCGGCCTTGAGAATCAAACCTCGCAGCAGCTCGGCCTCGTTGCGATCGGCGATTCCGGTAAAGGCAATGATGTAGCCCTGCTGGAAGGGTTTGGAACGTTCAACGGTCAACGGACCGCGAGTGGTCTGAAAGACCGAACCCGGAGTGACTCGTTCGGGGATATCGGCCGTTAAACGAACGGCGACTTCGCCACGAATCCCGTGGGCCTTAACAATGCGACCCACTTCTAAGAGCGAGCGGTCGCCCGCATCCATAGTTAGTCGACGATGTCGACGTTGGTCACCACACCGTCACGAGCGCCAGCGGCGCCCACGATGGTACGGATGGCCTGGGCAGTGCGACCACGACGACCAATAATGCGACCCATGTCATCGGGTCCAACGTGCAGGGAGAGCTTGACGCCACGAGGAGTGTCTTCGATTTCTACCGAGACAGCTTCGGGCTCGTCGGCCATCGAGGTTGCGAGGTACTTCAAGACGCTGGCCGAGTAGACGGCGCGGTCGACGTTGGACTCGCTCGCCTCTTCGTCGGCTACGACGTTGATGTCGCCGGCTTCGTACTCGCTCACTTAGCGGCCTTTGCGGCTTCGAAGGCGTCCAGGGCACCGGAGGTCTTCAAGATCTTGGCGACTCGGTCGGTGGGCTGAGCACCCTGCTGAAGCCAGCGAACGGCCTTGTCGTTGTCGATGCTGATCACGGTCTCGGGATTGGCCTGGCTCGCGCCACGGGGGTGATAGGTACCAACGATTTCGAGGAAGGCGCCACCACGGGCACGACGACTGTCGGCAGCGACGACACGGTAGGTCGGCTGCTTCTTCTTACCCATACGCACCAAACGGAGCTTGACTGCCACAACGATTCCCTTCAAACAAAACGGATGTGTAGGCCAAGGGCGCTACACTGAATGACTATCCTACCGGTTTTTGGGAGGGGTCACTCTCCCGCCCTTCTTTTTCTTCTTACTGCCACCCTTGGCTGGACTCGTAAAGGGGGCCGGACCGCCCAATCCCCCCAAACCACTAGGGAGTTGGCCGCTGGCTTGAGCGCGCGCCGCCATGGGGGCCAACTTGGCCAGTGGTCCCGGCAGAGCCCCGCCACCGGCCATCTGCTTCATCATTTTCTGCATCTCTTTGAACTGATTCAAGAGTTGATTTACGGCTGCGACGTTGGTACCGGAGCCCTTGGCGATTCTCGTTCGACGCGATCCATCGATAATCGTGGGGTTGCTCCGCTCGGCCTTTGTCATGGACTTGATGATCGCTTCGACTCGATTGAGATCGCGATCATCGATATTGTCGGCCGCCTTGCGAATGTCCTTGGTCATACCGGGCATCATCTTCATTAAACCGCCGAGAGAGCCCATCTTGCGGACCTGGTTGAGTTGGCTCAAGAAGTCATCCAACGTGAACTGGCCCGACATCATGCGACCGGCGGCGTCGGCGACGACGTCTTGGTCCATGGTGCGCTCGGCCTCTTCGATCAGCGTCATGATGTCGCCCATGCCCAAGATGCGCGAAGCCATCCGGTCGGGGTGGAAGAGATCGAAGTTCTCGAGCTTCTCGCCGTCGGAGGCAAAGACAACTGGTCGGCCCACGACGCCACGGGCGCTCAAGACGGCACCACCACGGGCGTCGTAGTCGAGTTTGGTAACAATCAGACCACTGAGTTCCAGGGTTTCGTGGAAGGCTCGCGCCGTCTGTACGGCATCTTGTCCGGTCATGGCGTCGATAACGAGGAAGGTGTAGTGAGGAGTCGTAGCGCCGCTGACGGCCTTCACTTCGGCCATGAGGGCTTCGTCGATGGAGAGGCGACCGGCGGTGTCGATGATGACCACGTCGCGACCAATTCGCGTTGCTTCGGCCAGTCCATCACGCGCAACAGAGACGGGATCGGTCGGCGCACTAAAGACGTCCACGCCAATTTGCCCACCGAGAACGCGGAGCTGCTCGACGGCGGCGGGCCGTTGAAGGTCGGCGGCGATCAGATAGGGCTGGCGACCCTGCTGCTTAAACCAGCGGGCCAACTTCGCGGCCGTCGTGGTCTTACCGGCACCCTGGAGACCGGCCAAGAGAATGACGGTCGGCGGGTGGGTCGCGTAGGTGACCTTGAGACTCGTCCCGCCGAGCACTTCGATGAGTTGCTCGTGTACGGCCTTGATGACCTGTTGCCCCGGGGAGAGGCTCTGGCTCAGGGCTACGCCATCGAGACGGGTCTTGACGGCCTCCACGAACGCTCGCACAACGCTGAGTTCGACGTCGGCCTCGAGGAGCGCGGTGCGGACTTCGCCGAGCGACGCATCGAGGTCGGCCGGTGACAGTCGTCCCTTCGAACGAAGATTCTGCCCGATTCGCTCGAGACGGTCTGAGAGTGCGTCAAACATGGTCTTTGAAATCTACCGTTAGACCTCGAGGAGGGCGTCGACGAACTCCACGGGGTCGAAGGGACGCAGGTCGGCGACTCCCTCGCCCACACCCACGAGCTTCACCGGAAGGCCGAATTCTTGGGCTAAGGCCACCACGATGCCTCCGCGGGCCGTTCCGTCCAACTTGGTGAGCGCCAGTCCAGTCACGTTGGCGGCGGCCAAGAATTCGCGGGCCTGACTTACGGCGTTCTGTCCCGTCGTGGCGTCGAGGACCAGGATGGTTTCGAGTACTTGTCCGGGGGTCCGATCGGCCACGCGACGGACTTTGCTCAACTCTTCGAGGAGATTCGTGCTGGTGTGGCGCCGGCCAGCCGTGTCGGCCAAGACGAGGTTGGCGCCACGGGCGTGAGCGCGTCCAATGGCGTCGTGAATGACCGCACCGGGGTCCGATCCTTCGGAACCACGAACGATGTCAGCCCCCGTGCGCTCGGCCCACATCGCGAGCTGGTCGGCGGCGGCGGCACGGAAGGTGTCACCGGCGGCGAGGACGACTGAGCGGCCACTGGCCACTTGCGCCGAAGCCACCTTGCCAATAGAGGTGGTCTTGCCAACGCCGTTCACACCGACGAAGAGCCAAACGGCCACTCGATGCTCGTCGGCCGCGGCGTTGAGCGAACGATCACCGGCCTCGAGAAGTGCGACTAGCTGGGAGCGCAGAGCGGTGACGATTCCATCGGGCGCTCCGTCGGTCCGTAGGTGCTCGAGGATTTGTCGGGTCGTCGTAACGCCAACGTCACTTCGCAGTAGTACTTCCTCTACGAGTTCAAGTTGCTCGCTGGTGAGCGTGCCCCGACCGTTGCTTGAGCGCACTCGATCAAAGACTCCCCGACTCGCCCCGAGTCGTCCGGAGAGGGAATCATCGACCGCAATCAGGTCGGGACGAGCGGTGGCCTCCTCGACCAATATCGAGGGCAGTGGCGGGGGCGCTGGTGCGTTGAGTACTCGTGACGATCGTCGTCGAACAACGACACGCCCGATAATCGCAACTACCACCAGGGCCGCTGCGACAATCAAAACGTAGGTAATCACGATTCTTTCGTACGCTTCACTCGCTGCGAAACGACCTTCGACGAGGCACCGGGAACCATGGTGACACCGTAAAGGGCGTCGGCCGACTCCATGGTGCGCTTTTGGTGCGTCACCATGAGCAGCTGGGCCTCGTCCCGGAAGTCCGCCACCAGCGACAAGAAACGCTGCAGGTTCACGTCGTCCAGGGCCGCTTCGACTTCGTCCATCATGTAGAAGGGACTGGGGCGCGAGCGGAAGACGGCAAAGAGGAAGGCCAAGGCGGCCATCGAACGCTCACCACCGGAGAGCAGTGAGACGCGGCGAACATTACGACCCATGGGTCGTACTTCGATTTCAACACCCGTGTTCAGGAGATCTTCGGCGTCCGTCAACATCAAACGGCCCTGTCCCCCGGGGAAGAGCATCGCAATGAGTGACGAGAAGTGCTCGTTCACGTCAGCCATGGCCGACGAGAAGGTCGTCATGATCTCTTCGTCGAGTGCGCGGACGACTTCTTGCAGTTCGCGACGGGCGTGGCGGACGTCGGCCACCTGGCCATCGAGTTCTTGGTAGCGAGACTCCAGCGCCGTGAGCTCTTCGAGGGCCAGTGGGTTGATCGGACCAAGCGCATTGATTCGTGTTTCGAGTTCAACCAGTCGGTGCTCAAGAGTCACGCCTTCGGGCAGTTCCGGGGCGGCGACCAGGCCCAACGCCTCCGGCTCGACCTCGATGTCTCGGCGAATCGAGTCGTGAAGGGTGGCGATCTTGATGGCCAGCTCGGCGTGCTCAATCTCAGCCTTGCGACCGGTATCGCCCAGCTCGGTGAGTCGAGCCTCCGTTACGCTGCGCTCCCGGCGCAGGGCCTCGAGCTGTTCGGCGCCGGCCCGAGAGGCTTCGAGCTGTTCGCGATAGGTCGACTCGAGCGCCTCTTGGTTGAGATGAACGTCATCAGCGGCTTGGCGCACGATGACTTCGAGGCGATCGAGTGACTGCAGTTCAAACTCCAGTGACTGGCGACGCTCCGTCGCTTCGGCGCGCTCCGCCGCGTGACCGGCCAAGCGACGTTCGACGTCAGATTGGCGAGCCTCAATGAGACGACGACGCTCCCCGAGTTCAGCTTCACGCTTACCCACTTCACTCACCAAGGTGGCGACCTGGGCGCGGTGAGCTTCGAGTGTGACGCGCGCCTCGTCGGCCCACGCCGCCCGTTGGGCTGATTCCGAAACGGCTAGCTCGAGAGCCGGCAGTTGTTCGACCAGCGAAGCGAGTTCAAACTCCAACTCACCGAGGGCCTCAGCGGCCTCGGCGGCCTCAACCGAAGACGATGTCACGAGGGCTTCAACGGTGGAGAGCTCCGCTTCGAGGCGGACCCCTTCTTTCGTCCAGCGATCCAGTGTCGCTTCGGCCTTGGTCAGCGTGTTGAGCGACTCACGAACAGCAGAACGGGCCTCATTGATAGCGGTGCGTGCCTTGAGGGACGCCTCAGTAGCGGGCTCCACGTGATCGGCCGCCACCCGGGCCACGGCGTGGGCCTCTTCGACCGAACTACGAGTAACGACGGCGCGGCCCGAGGCCACGCGCCAGCCAGTGGCCGCAAAGCGGTCACCATCGGCCGTGACCACAATGAGGTCGGGATTGCTCAGGGCAATATCAATACCGGATTCCCAGTCGCGTGCGACAAAGGCGCGGGCGAAGAGGGCGTCGAGCACACGGACGACATCGGCGGGCGTGCCGGGTCGGACGCTAACGCGTGAACGGAGCGACTCACAGCCGGCGGGCGCACTGGGACGCTCGCCCGTGGACGCGACGGCCGGCAAGATCAGTCCGGCCCCACCATCCCGACGCAACGCGCTGAGCGCGGCGTGCGCCGACGTGCGACCATCAACGACGACGGCACCAAGAGATGCTCCGGCGGCCGACTCGACGGCCTTTTCCCAACCGGGCTCTACTTCAACCAGATCGAGGAAGGCGCCGAGCACACCATCGAGCTCACCAATGAGGGAGCGGCCTCCGGCACCCGAGAACTCTTCCAGTGCGCGGGCCAAAGCCTCGGCGCGGGCCTGGGTCCGGGCGGCCGTGTCAGTCAGCTCTCGCAGTTCACTCTCGACCGTACGAAGGCGCTCTTCGGCTTCGCGTTCCTGGACGGTGGCGTGCCCGTGAGCCACGGTGGCCTCGGCCACCGCGCGCTCGGCTTCACCGCGAGCGTTAACGGCCGCCTCGCGAGCGGCACGCACCTCTTCGGCCCGATTGTGGGCACCAGTGCGACGAGTGGTGACCCGTTCGAGAGTCTGGCGTCCAGCGTCAACGGAGCGACGGACAATCTCAGCCTGCTCTTGTACTCGAGCGAGTGAGGCCTCGGGCTGACCGGCGACGGCGTCGCCCCAGGTGGCTTCGAACTGAGCCTCGGCCTCGCCGAGTGAAGTACGGGCCGTTTCGATTTCTGCGCGTTGCGGAGCCAGTTCAGTTTCGACGGTCGCCAGTTCCAGCAGGTCGGTTGCGAGCTTGGCGGCATCGGCTTCGAGATTGGCGACGACGTTTTCGTCGGCTGATGCTTCGAGCGTGGCACGCACGGAGCGGCGGCGCTCGGCAATTAGTCCGAGGGTTCCGCGGACACGCTCGGCCAGACCTTGGAGTTGACCCAAGGTGGAAGCCAAGTGCTCTTCGCGACGGGAGGCCACTTCGGCGGCGGCGGCTGACGCCTGGGCGTCGAGACGAACGAGTTCGTTACGCAGTTCGCGACCCTGACCATCAGACGTGCGCAGCACGGCGTCGAGTTCACTGCGGCGTGCCTCAAATGTGCGCAGGCGATCGGAGTAGAGAGCGCGACGTACGTTGCGCAGTTCGGAATCGACATCGGAAAAGTTGCGCGCGGCCGCAGCCTGGCGCTCCAGGGGGCGCATCTGACGACGCACTTCGCGCACGAGATCACCCAGACGTTCCAAGTTCTCTTGGGCCTGACCGAGGCGACGCTCGGCCCGCTCTTTACGGCGACGGTGCTTGAGGACTCCGGCGGCCTCTTCAATAACGGCTCGACGGTCCTCACTGCGCGAGTTGAGGACGGAGTCGAGCTGACCCTGACCGATGATCATGTGCTGCTGGCGGCCTACGCCGGAGTCACTAAGAAGTTCTTGGATGTCGAGCAGTCGGCACGTCGTGCCGTTGATGGCGTACTCACTGTCTCCATTGCGGAACAGCGTTCGCGAGATGGTGACTTCGGCCCCATCAATAGGAAGTCGTCCATCGGCGTTGTCGAGCGTCAGGGTTACTTCGGCACGACCGAGGGCAGGGCGATTCGCCGTACCGGCGAAGATGACGTCTTCCATCTTGCCCGAGCGCAGCGCGCGGGCACTCTGGGCTCCGAGGACCCAGGCGACGGCGTCAACGACATTGGACTTACCCGAACCGTTGGGTCCGACCACGGCGGTCACGCCCTGCTCGAATTCGAGTGTGGTGGCGTCGGCGAAGGACTTAAAACCCTTCATTGTGAGGCGCTTCAAAAACATCGGACGACGCTACCAATCTTTACGTGGGAACTACCTGGGGTGATCGTCCGACATACGACCACCTATAAATCTACGCCTGACAGCGGGCGCAGTAAAACGAGAGGTACTCCGAGGTCTCGGAACGCTGAATCTTGGTCCGACACTGCGAGCAGGGTTCGCCCTCTCGGCCGAAGACTTGGAGGTGAGATTGGTAGCCACCACCCTTGCCATCAGGGTCGACCCAGTTTTCGGGCGCCACGGTGGTGCCACCCAACTTGAGACCTTCGGAGATGACTTCAATCAGGGCCCGATGGAGACGGCGGGTCTCTACCGACGTCAGGGTCTCCGACGAGCGGTCCTCGCGGACACCGGCGGTAAAGAGCGTCTCGGCGGCGTAGACGTCTCCGAGACCGGCCACGAGGCGTTGGTCCTTGAGCACGGTCTGAATGGGCTGCTTGGCCACTTGGAGCACGATGCCGAGACGATCCCAGCCGAACTGATCGATGACGGGGTCGAGACCGAGGGCCGCCAATTCGGGAATGGCCCGGCGAATGATTTTGCCATCTTCAGAGAGCGCTAGGCGATCCACGAACTTGTTGAGAACTGTCACCTCTCCTTCGGCCGGCTTCACCGAGGCGTACATCTCACTCGTGGCGTTGGCGTCGACGAAACGCAGTTCGGGCCCTTGCGAAAATGTAAAGACGGCCTGGGTGTGCTTGGGCTTTAGATCCTTGGGTCCCTTGGCTCGGAGCAGTTGACCGGTCGGGCCGGGATCGATAACGAGCGTGGCCGCGTCGTCGAGCGCAATCAAGAGATTTCGACCCAGGCGCGTGACACCCTTAATGGCGTGGCCCTCCAGGTGGGCTCGGAACTCTTTGGCTGTCTTGTGGCGGCCAACCAACTTGCCGTTAGTAATGGCGATGGACTTGATCTTTTTACCGACCAATTCCTTGGCCAGCACCACTCGAATGGCTTCAAGCTCCGGTAATTCAGGCATTGTCGCGCCCCTCCCACGCTATGAGGGCGGCCGAAGCTTCGGCCACCTTCTTTGAACGTCCCGTTGCGGTGCCGCGTACGACACCATCGATCTTGACTACGGCCGTAAAGGTCGGGTCGTGGTCGGGACCACTCCCGACGACTTCGTAGGTCGGCAGGCCCCGTCCACCAACTTCGGCCCAGTGGCGCAGCTGACTCTTAGGGTCCGCGGAGTGCGGCGAGAGAACGGCATTGGCCAACTCGTCGCGGAGGAGCTCTTGCGCTACGGCGATGGCCCGCTCGGCACCACAGTCAAAGTACGTGGCCGCGATCAGAGCCTCAAAGGCGTCGGCCAACAGAGAGGGTCGTGTGGCGCCGCCGCTCTTTCGTTCACCATTGCCCAGGCGCATCACTTCGGGCACCCCTAACGATTCAGCGACACGGGCCAACGTTGGTTCGTTCACCACTCGACTGCGCGCCAAAGAGCCGGTGCCCTCGTCGAGTTCGGGGTAGTCACGCAAGATGGCGGCGGCGATAGCGAGGTTCACGACGGCATCTCCGAGAAACTCCATCCGCTCATTGGAGGCCTCGCCGTGTTCGGAGGCGTAGCTCGAATGGGTCAACGCCCTCTGGAATGAGGGGCTGACTTCGTCAAGGCCAAGGCGTTGGGCCAGCGCAGCGAGTGCTGAGGTCAGGACGACCACGAACTCCCTAGGCGACCTGGAGCTTGGCGGCGACGTAGTCGACGGCATCTCCAACGGACTTGAGATCTTCAAGGTCCTCGTCATCGATGTGAAAGCCCGCGGCGCGCTCGGAGAGCTCGTCTTCGAGGGCCTCAACCAGTTCAATCAGGGCTAATGAGTCGGCACCGAGGGCCTCAAAGGTGGCATCAAGCCCAATGGATGAGCCGTCCTTTTCGAGGATTTCACCGAGCTGCGCCTGAATAATGCTCAAAATCTCGTCCCGAGTAAAGGGCTGATTGTTGTTGGATTCGGCGGACATATGAGCTCCCTTGCGTACCGGTGCTCCCATACTACGAAGTCGTAGTCCTAAATCGTGGTTTCCCTTATGAAATAGGGCGAATCGTGGTGCGCAGCGTCTCGACGATTCCCGCGTCGGCCATTTCGGCCCCCACGCGAAGAGCGTTCATGATGGCCGTGGCGTTCGAGGAGCCGTGACTAATGATGCAGATGCCGTCGAGGCCGAGCAGCATGGCGCCGCCCTGCGTCTCGGGGCTGAGGTCGCCTACGAGCGGCAGGAGATACGGGAAGAGGGCGTTGCCAGCTTCCTTGGTGATCTCATCGGTCCCAATCACTTCGAGCAGCTTGCCGAGGATGAACTTCAGGGAGCCTTCGAGGGTCTTGAGGGCCACATTGCCAGTGAAACCGTCAGTGACAATGACGTCCACAGGCGACGGGATGAGATCACGGCCCTCAACGTTGCCTACAAAGTTCAACCCCTGCAGTGCAGCGAGGAGCTGATGGGTCTCCTTGACGAGAGGGGTCCCCTTCGTCGACTCTTCACCAATAGAGAGCAGGGCCACCTTGGGCTCAGCGATACCAAAGCGCGTACGGGAGAAGGCGCTGGCCATCTGCGCAAACTGCACCAACATTTCAGAAGTGCACTCGGCGTTGGCTCCAGCATCCACCATGACCGTTGGAGCACGACCGGGATTCGGGAGAGGCGTGGCGATACAGGGACGAACGACACCGGGCAGACGGCCCATTCGCAGGAGGGCTGCGGCCATGGTGGCGCCAGTGTTGCCGGCTGAAATCATCGCCGAGGCCTTACCATCGCGAACAAGTTCGGCGGCGCGAACCAGCGAGGAGTCCTTCTTCTTACGAACGCCGTTGGCGGGGTCTTCGTCCATCCCGATTACTTCCGTGCAGGGGTAGACCTCAAGACCCATCGGGTCGCCAATCAGTTCAGGTGGTCCGACGAGAATGACGTCCAGACCGAGTTCGTCGACAGCGCGTCGGGCGCCCGCCACAATCTCGTGCGGCGAGTGATCCCCGCCCAGGGCATCCAGGGCTAGGGGCAGAGCCAACTCAGTTGACCTCTATGGCCACACGACCCTTGTACCAACCACACTGCGGGCAGACCACGTGGGGCAGTTTGGCAACGGAGCACTGAGGGCAGGTACTGCGGCTGGGGAGTTCCAGGCGCCAGTTCGAGGCACGGCGGGCTCGCGTGCGGGCCTTAGATGTTTTTCTCTTAGGTACTGGCATCGTTCTTCTCTTTCGTCGCGGCGAGCCAAACTCACCGTTGCTTAGTTGCTTTCCGCCGACGTATCGTCGTCGAAACGAAGTTCTGACAGCATAGCCCAGCGCGGGTCAACTGCCGTTTGGCAACTACAGGGGCTTAAATTTCGGTCAGTTCCACAGATGGTGCAGAGTCCCTGGCACTCCTCCCGGCAAAGCGGGGCAATGGGGAGCTCCAGAAAGACCGCATCGTGGACGAGGTGGCTTAAATCGACCGTATCGTCGCTGAAAAAATAGGCCTCTTCGTCTTCGCCCTCTTTTTCGGTGTAGCGCTCATCGACAGGAATCTCCAAGATCCCCTCGACGGCCGACGAACAGCGGCGACACATGCCGGTCCAGGGCGCCCGGACTACCCCGCGCATGCGAATGCCACCACTAAAGGACTCCAGCCGGCCGGCAACAGCCACTTCGGCATCGCTGGCGATATCGGACTCCCCCGCACCCCGCGGCTCGAACTCGTGGGGCTCGTCGAACAGGGCCACGAAGTTCACTTCCATCGTGGCCGGGATGTTGCGCATGATGCCCGCAACGGGAACGAGGTAGGGGGAAGTCACGGCCTAGAGGTCGTCGGGGTCGTAGAACGAGGTGGACGATGGTTCCGGGGCCAGAAAGGCCACGTTGAGATCGCTGTCGTTCATGGAGGCGGCCGCGAAGTTCGTTACCGGCGCGCGGCCTTCGAGGTACTCCACATCAAAGGGGTTGGGGTCGGAGCGCAACTTCTCACGCTGAGCCAACGTCATCCCGTGCATCTTGGTCAAGTAGTTGTCGTACTTGGTGAGCTCACCCTGGATGTACTCATTGGCCTGATTGGTGCGGGTGCGAATCTTGGCTTCCGCATCGGCCATAATTTCGCGAGCCCGCTCCTTCGAGCGCTCCACGATGGTCTGCTTTTCCACCAAGGCGTTCGACTCTCGTCGGGCCGTGGCCAACATTTGATTCTTAGATTCTTCGGCCGCCTGCAAGATGGCGTCACGATCGCGATTAATACGATCGGCCCGGCGCAACTCTTCCGGCAGCGCGGCACGAAGTTCGTCAATCAACTCCAGGACGACTTCGCGTTGAATCATGACCGTGGAGGAGAAGGGGATTTTTGACGAACCTTCCAGTTCGTTGAGGAGTGCTTCCAACACCTGGTCGAACGTGGCCGTGGGCGATGAACTCACGAACATCGGCACTTCGTCACCCGACTCTTCACCTTCGTAGTCGAATCCTAGAAACTTGCTCACAGGGTCTCCTCCGCAAATCGAACCTTAAAGCGTTCCACAACGGGTCCGGGAACAAACGGGCTCACGTCACCGCCAAAACGAGCAACCTCCCGCAGCAACTTGGAGGCGATGAAGGAGTGGCTGGAACTGGTGGGAATAAAGAGCGTCTCCACCCCCGACAGCGACCGGTTCATCTGGGCCATTTGGAGTTCGCTTTCGAAGTCCGAAACGGCCCGTAGGCCCTTGACGATGGCCGTGGCATTTACGTCTCGGGCCACGTTAACGAGGAGGGTGGCAATCGAGACAATTCGGACGTTCTTAATGTGTGCGCAGGACTCCGAGATCATTTCCCGGCGCTCTTCGAGGTCGAAGAATCCCTGGGACTTTTGGGGATTACGGATGGCCGCAACGACGATCTCGTCAAAGATGCGCGAGGCCCGCTCGACGACTTCAAGATGGCCGTTGTGAAAAGGGTCAAAGGACCCGGGTATCAAACCAACCGTCACGATGCATCCTCTCCATCTGCCACTAACACTGTGACGAGCGTAGTGCCGTACCGCTTCTCTTTTTGGACTGTCCAGCCGGCGGGGGCTGAAGCGAAGCGGTCGTTTTCAATAATCGCCATTTGGGCTTTGGTGCCGCCCAGCAGGGCGTCAACGTCCAGGGGGCCGTAGGGCGGGTCGGCGAAGACCACACCCACTTCGGCCGGCGTCGCCCACTTCGGCAAGTTGGCCTTAACGAAATGGACCGTGCCGGGCAAGTTGAGCGCCTCCCAGTTGGTCTTGGCCGCCGCCAGGCAGGCGCCGTCAGAGTCCACGAAGTAGCACGCGACGGCGCCACGACTCATCGCCTCAATACCCATCGCACCGGAGCCGCAGTAGAGGTCGGCTACGACCAGACCGTCAACACCACCTCGCGACTCGACCATGGAGAAGATGGCCTCACGGGCCATATCGGTCGTCGGACGCACCGTAGGGGGCAATTTGGCTTTTAGTTGTCGGCCGCGGGCCGATCCTCCGATAACTCGCACGCCATCAGGCTAGGTCACGTCAACCACGACGCGGACTGTTTCCCCGTTACACCTTGAAGTTGTTGCGAACGCGATAGAGCTGCTCTGCCATCGGGGTCCAGTCAATGCCATCGAGATATCGCGTGCAGCCCGCAACGAGTGGAAAGGCGAAGTTATGGGTGGCGACAACGGCCCATGTCGCCACCATGGAGAACTCACCGTCACGACGCCCGGAGTTCCGATGCAGCGCATGCACCAAGACTTCGTTGAAGCGACTTTGGGCGAATTGGCGAATGCGTACTGAATGACGCGCCGCTATCACGCACTCCACTCGAAGCTGTCGGACAAGGCGTCCTTCTTCGCTGAGCCCTCCGCGCACAAACGCAGTAATGCGGCGGATGTACTCATCATGATGTTGGATTAAGTCGCTGTCACGATCGAGCGTCAAAAGCTGGGTCATCACCATCTGGATGGCCTCTTCGGCCAGTTCCTCCTTGCTTTTGAAGTAGCTATACGCCGAACTGAATCCGTAACCGGCGGCACGGGCAATCCGCTGAGCGGATGCGCCCTCCACTCCCGTGATGGCGATGGTTTCGAGCGCTCCATTGAGAAATGCTTGACGCACTGGTCCATCGTCTACCCTCGGTGGAATCGCAACGGGGGTGACGTCTTTGAATTCTGAGGTTGCATCCCAACCCTCGCGCCGGAGAGACAAAAGCTGAATGTGTTGAGCCGACTCGGCGAGGCTCGTGGCGAAGCTTGAGGCAAAGATTGGTTTTGCAAAAATAGCTCCGAGGACGAATCCGAGTTGCATGTGCACCACCGCCCGTGGAATATCAGCATGCGTTAGTGCGATGCTTGTAAAAATCTGGTCAATCTGGGGCTGAATTGTGGAGTGGGCGAATGGGTAGCGACGCATCGTGGCCATTAGTTCCACGACGGCATTGGCTTT